>ENA-OQVM01001812-OQVM01001812.1-marine-metagenome-genome-assembly--contig:-NODE-1812-length-26841-cov-9.029256_pt1 | contig 26841 bp, 29 predicted proteins | sample MGYA00237776_ERZ505498 | MGnify/ENA primary metagenome ERZ505498 (study PRJEB26159, sample SAMN06265151) | marine metagenome | isolation source: Helgoland LTER site | place: Germany:Helgoland, sampling...
TTACCACTTCTATAGCTACCTTAGGTATTTTGATTAAAACAATGTTAAACTAGTTTTTAAACTGTAAAAGTATATTACCAGCAGAATTATAGCCATATGATACAAGAAAACAACACTACGAGCCAAGATCAAGAAGATGCGATAGACATCATTGTGCTTCTAAAAAATCTTTGGACTGCCCGTAAAATCATTTTAAAAATAACGCTTGCCTTTACTTTTTTAGGACTGTTCGTTGCTGTGTTTTCTAAAAATGAATTCACGGCATCTACTACTTTTGTGCCTTTGGCGCAAGGAAGTAAAGCAGGAGGTAGCTTGGGGAGTTTGGCCTCTTTAGCCGGAATTAATATTGGTGGAGCTGTGAATAGTGAAGAGATCTCACCAGAGCTATATCCGCAAATAGTAAGTAGCATTCCTTTTCAGTTAGAGCTTTTAAATACGCCATTAACCATAGAAGGGCAAACAGCACCTGTTTCTTATAGCGATTATTATGAAAATATCTATAGCCCAGGGTTGTTGTCAAATATTAAAAAATACACCATCGGCTTGCCAGGTGTTTTAATTTCATTGGTAAGATCGGCTCCAGAAAATCGGGAAGTATCTGCTGGCGCTAAAGAAAGTCAATTGATCTCCATTTCTAAAGAAGAATATAAACTAATTGAAGGCTTAGAGAATCAAATAAGTTTAGAAGTAAATGCGAAGGAAGGTTTTATTTCTATTTCAGTAACGATGCCAGAAGCAATTGCAAGTGCAGAGCTTGCATTAAAAGCACAGCAACTTTTGCAAGAGTATGCCTTAGAATTCAAGACCCAGAAATCCATCGAGCAATTAACCTATATTGAAGAGCGTTATGCAGAAAAGCAGAAAGCTTTCAATGAAATTAAAATTGCCTTGGCGCGTTTTCAAGACCAGAATACTGGGATAAATACCGCTTTAGGGAGAACAAAATTATTGCAGTTACAAGGGGACTATGACCTTGCTTTTACGGTATATTCCGAATTGGCGAAACAATTAGAAACACAGCTTTTACAAGTTAAAAAAGACACCCCACTTTTTACCGTATTAAAGCCAGTAACCATTCCAAATGAAAAGTCAGCACCTAAAAAAGCATTGATTGTAGTGGTGTATCTGTTTTTAGGATTTGTGTTAAGTGTAGGTTTTGTTTTAGGGAAAAAGGCTTTTATAGGTTTTAAAAAAGAATGGGCTTCGAAATAACCCAGGTATGGCCTAATTGCAAAAATTAGGCACCAGTGTATCATTTCAATTGACTAAAGCAATTGAAATTTTTTATATCATAAAAAAGCATTACTGTAGGTAGCGTCGGCGAAGCCGTGGAAAAAACGAAAGTTTTAAGGCTTTAAAGAGTACTAAAAAGTAGTAAAAACCAAAAACACAAACAAAACTGACTACCGGTGGTAGTCGAGAAAAAAATAAATTATGAAAGTAGGAATCACCTTTTCAACCTTTGATCTTTTTCATGCCGGGCATGTAAAGATGTTAGAAGAAGCCAAACGTCAGTGTGATTATTTGATTGTAGGCTTGCAGTTAGACCCTTCGATTGATCGGCCTGAGAAAAACAGACCTTCACAATCTATAATAGAGCGTTATATTCAGCTCAAAGGATCTAAGCATGTAGATGAAATTGTACCCTACGTATCGGAACAAGATTTAGAAGACATCTTACGTTCTTTTAAATTGGATGTTAGAATTATTGGCGATGAGTATAAGGAAAAGAACTTTACAGGTAGAACCTATTGTGAAGAAAAAGGAATTGATCTTTATTATAATTCAAGAGATCATAGGTTCTCTTCGAGTGGACTTAGAAAACAAGTGAAATTAGCAGAAGATAAATAAGAAATGAATATTACAGTTATAGGATCCGGATATGTTGGGCTCGTCTCAGGAACGTGTTTTGCAGAGATGGGAAACAGGGTTACTTGCGTAGACATAGATCCGGTCAAGATTGAAAAATTAAATCAAGGAATCATTCCTATTTTTGAGCCTGGTTTAGAGACGATGGTGTTAAAAAATGTAAAAAATAAGAACCTATTTTTTACAACAGCGTTGCACGAAGCTTTACAAAATTCTGAAATCGCATTTATAGCGGTTGGAACTCCTATGGGAGATGACGGTTCTGCAGATTTACAATATGTATTGGCTGTAGCGAAATCTATTGGGCAGTCGATGCAAAAAAGATTGATTGTGGTCGATAAATCTACCGTACCTATCGGAACTGCAGAAAAAGTAAAGGCGACCATTCAAAAAGAACTAGATGTTCGGAATTCTGATTTACAGTTTGATGTAGTTTCTAATCCCGAATTTTTAAAAGAGGGAGCAGCGATAGATGATTTCATGAAACCAGACAGGGTGGTTATTGGAGCAGATTCTGAGATTGCCTTTGAAAAAATGAAAGAATTATATTCTCCTTTTTTCAGATCTCATGACCGTTTTATCACCATGGACATCCGTTCTGCAGAGATGACCAAGTATGCCGCCAACGCAATGCTAGCTACCAAAATATCTTTTATGAATGAAATTGCCAATATCTGTGAAAAGGTAGGGGCAGATGCTAATCAGGTAAGAATCGGAATCGGTTCGGATCAGCGTATTGGGTATAGCTTTATTTATCCTGGTGCAGGCTATGGAGGTTCTTGTTTTCCAAAAGATGTAAAAGCACTTACAAAAATAGCCAAAGAAAATGGCTACACTGCGCAATTGATAACTGCAGTAGAAGAAGTAAATGATGCACAGAAATTAGTGATTGCTCAAAAAATAGTAACCCGTTTTGGAGAAGACTTAACCGGATTTACTTTTGGTATTTGGGGTTTGGCCTTTAAGCCCGGAACCGATGACATGAGAGAAGCACCAGCCATTTATGTAATAAAGGAACTAGTGAAACGAGGTGCCAAAATAAAAGCCTATGACCCAAAGGCGATTGATGAAGCAAAAGAGCATTATTTAAAAGGAATTCAAAATATAACATATGTAACGTCGAAATATGATGTTTTAAAAAAATCGGATGCACTGGTATTACTTACTGAGTGGAAAGAGTTTCGTTCGCCTGATTTTGAGGAAATAAAAGCACAATTGAACACGCCTGTTATTTTTGATGGGAGAAATCAATATATTGCTTACGATTTAGATAATAAAGGGTTAGAATATTATAGAATAGGAAAATAAAAAAAATATTATGTTAAATTTAAACGGAAAATCAATTTTAATTACTGGAGGAACAGGTTCTTTTGGTAAAATGTTTACAAAGTTAATCTTAGATCGAAATCCAGATGTTGAAAAACTAGTTATTTTATCTAGGGATGAACAAAAACATTTCCAAATGGCCCAAGAGTTCCCTGAAGATAAATATCCTGCAATGCGTTATTTCATTGGAGATGTAAGAGATAAAGAAAGGTTAAAAAGAGCTTTTGAAGGGATTGATATTGTAATTCATGCAGCGGCTATGAAACATGTTCATTTAGCAGAATATAACCCTATGGAATGCGTGAAAACAAATATTAATGGTGCAGAAAATGTTATTGATGCAGCATTAGAATCTGGTGTTAGTGAAGTTGTTGCTCTATCAACAGATAAAGCAGCAGCTCCAATTAACCTGTATGGTGCTACTAAATTAGCTTCGGATAAATTATTTATAGCAGCAAATAATATAAAGGGAAAAAGGGATATTCGTTTTTCTGTTGTCAGATACGGAAATGTAATGGGGTCAAACGGATCTGTTATGCCATTTTTCTTAAATAAAAAGAAAAAAGGAGAAAAATTTCTTCCAATTACAGATGACCAAATGACTCGTTTCAACATCTCTTTACAAGATGGCTGTGAAATGGTATTTCATGCAATTGAAAAAGCATGGGGAGGTGAGGTTTTTATTCCAAAAATACCATCATACAAAATTTCTGATGTCGCAACTGCAATTGCACCTGATTTAGAACAAAAAGTAGTAGGAATTCGTCCTGGAGAAAAACTACACGAAGAGATGATTACCCCATCTGATTCATATAATACTGTTGATTTGGGTAAATATTATGCAATTCTCCCACAAAAATCACCTTATTCACAATACTCTAAGGAAGATTACAAAAAAGCTTTCAATGCTATAGATGTTCCCAATGGTTTTTCGTATAACTCTGGGGATAATACAGATTGGGAAACGATAAAATCATTGAGAGAATTAGTGAAAATTCATGTAGATCCCAATTTTAAAGCATAATGAATAAAATACCTTACGGAAGACAAAATATAGACCAAAATGATATTGATGCAGTTGTTTCAGTGCTTCAATCTGACTACCTTACTCAAGGTCCTAAAGTTAGAGAGTTTGAATCTAAATTTGCAGAATATGTAGGAGCTGAGTATGCCGTAGCAGTTAACAATGCTACCTCGGGATTGCATCTCTCTGTGCTGGCTTTAAATTTATCTAAAGGAGATAGAGTAATTACAACCCCAATTACTTTTGCTGCCTCGGCAAACTGTATTCGTTATGCAGGAGCAGAGGTTTGGTTTGCAGATATTGACCCAAATACGTATTTGTTGGATATTAATTCTGTAAAAGAATTGATTGAATCAAAGCCAAAAGGTTTTTTTAAAGGAATTATACCAGTTGATTTTGCTGGACTTCCAGTCAATATGGAAGATTTCAGAGCTTTGGCAGACGCTCACAATCTTTGGATTATAGAAGACGCTTGTCATGCACCCGGTGGTTATTTTGTAGATAGTAAATCAGAAAAAAACTTTTGTGGAAATGGCAGATATGCTGATATTGGAGTTTTTTCTTTTCACCCTGTAAAGCATATTGCTTGCGGAGAGGGCGGAATGCTTACTACAAACTCTAAAGAATTGTACGAAAAGTTGATGCTGTTAAGAACTCATGGTATTACCAAAGAGAGTATGGAAGAAAACCATGGGAACTGGTATTATGAAATGCAAGAACTTGGCTTTAATTATAGGCTAACGGATTTTCAATCTGCATTGGGAATTACTCAATTAGCAAAAAACAATAAAGGAGTAGCGCGAAGAAATGAAATTTCCTTGGCTTATAAAAAAGCATTTGAAGGAAAAATTAAGTTTCAAGACTTACCTGCAAGGAATTATAACGCACATCATCTCTTCATTATAGAGGTTGAGAATAGAAAAGAACTGTATGATTTTCTTCACTCTAAAGGGATATTGGCACAAATCCATTACGTGCCAGTTCATACCATGCCGTATTATAAAAATATAGGGTATTTAGATGCTGATCTTGTTCATGCAGAAAAATATTATTCTAGGTGTATCAGTTTACCAATGTATCCAACGCTTTCAAATGAAGAGCAAAGTTATGTTATAAATAGTGTACTAAAATATTATAAATAATATGAATTGTAAGATTGCACTTGGTACTGTTCAATTTGGACTAAACTATGGTATAACTAATAGTAAAGGTATAACACCAGGAGTTGAGGTTAAACAAATATTAGATTATTATTACTCAGAAGGAGGAAGAGTTCTGGATACCTCAATGGCTTATGGAGTAAGTGAAAAAGTAATCGGAGAATATCATAACAATAGATTTAAAATTATAACTAAATTATCTTGGGAACATGTCGATAATTTAGAAAACCATTTAACGCTTAGCTTATCCAAATTAAAGGTTTCTAAAGTGTATGCTCTTATGCTCAATACGGCAGATATTTTAAATGAAAACCCTAGTATCTGGAGTGAAATGCAAAAGATAAAAAATTCTGGCAAATGTAATAAAATAGGTTTTTCCTTGTATACTACTAGGCAATTAGAGATTCTTTTAGATAAAAACATAATTCCAGATATAGTTCAATTACCTATGAGTGTTGCTGATAGAAGATTTGTTCCTTTTTTAAAACGATTAAAAAAATTAGGTACAGAAGTTCATGTAAGATCTGTTTTTTTGCAAGGTATATTACTTGGAATTCCATCAGAATTAGATACGAATTTTAAAGAACTATTTCCTTTACTTACTAAGATGAGGGAAACAGTAAGCAATGATTTACTTCCTGGTTATTTAGTAAAAGTAATTGCCGACATAAAGGAAGTAGATTATGTAGTTTTAGGAGTTAATGATGTTCGTCAATTGAAAGAGAATTTCAGCTCAATGCGAAAAATAAAGAAAACAAACATCAATGAGTTTGATGAATATAAAATTAGTGAAAAGGTTGTTTTACCGCATTTATGGAAAATAAAAAAGTAATGATAAAGTTAGGAGTCATAGGATTTAGTGAAGGTAATGGGCATCCGTATTCATGGAGTGCCATTTTTAACGGATACAATGCATTGTATATGTCCAAATCAGGCTTTCCAGTAATCCTTGATTATTTGAAAGATAAAAATTTTCCATTAGATTTTATAGACAATGGAGCTGTCACAGGTATTTGGACTCAAGATTTAGAACTTTCTAAAAATATAGCGAATGCATCAAATATAGCAAATGTATATGAAGATGTCGATGAGTTAATAGATTCCGTAGATGCAGTACTTTTAGCTAGAGACGATGCTGAAAATCATCACCAATTTATAGAAAAAGCAGTTAATAAAGGGAAATTTATTTATGTAGATAAACCAATTGCATTAAGTACACTTCAACTCTCGGCTATATTTGAGTTAGAAAAATTTAAAAATCAAATTTTTAGTTGTAGTGCTTTACAGTTTGCGCCAGAATTAGAACTTTCGTTAAAAGATAGACTTTTAATAGGCGAAATAAAAGAAGTAAGCGCATATACGTCCAAATCTTGGGAAAAATATGCTGTTCATATTATAGAACCCACTCTTAAACTCTTTCCAGATAGAGGTTCCATAGTAAAAATTGAACGTGAACATAATAAAATTAATTCAAAAGTTAGTGTTTTATGGTCATCTGGTTTAAATACTGTATTTAATTCGCATAATGAATCTAAAAACCCAATTCAATTTATTGTTTTAGGATCAAAAGGGTCGAAACAACTCGAATTTAAAGATAGTTTTTCTGCATTTAAAAATGCCTTATCGGTATTTGTTTCAATAATAGAAGGAAAAGAGAATCCAATTCCTAGATCATTATTATATGATTTAGTAAAAATATTAGAAATTAATGAATAATTCAGTTTTAATTACGGGAGGTACAGGTTTAATTGGTAGACAAATAATTCAAGAGTTTATAACTAAAGGATGGACTGTTTATTTTACATCTACTAGTGAAAACAAAGCAAAAGAGTTAATGGATTTTTATAAGAGTGACTCAATACATAAAATTGTAGTTGATTTTTATAATGAAGATGCCTACGAAAAAATAATCGATTTATTACCAGATAGTATAGATGCAGTTATACATAATGCTAGAGATGCTAGAAATCTACAATTCACAGAAGGTATAGTAAAAGACGATCATTTTTTAAAGGAACTTCAAATGTCGGTTGTTTCGCCTTATCATCTTACTCATTTGTTAGTTGATAAAAAATCATTAAAAGATGTTATTTTTATTTCATCAATGTATGGTTTGGTTTCACCAAACCCTTTGCTATATGACGATTATGAATCATCAAGTTTTCCAAGTTATGGAACAAGTAAAGCTGCTCAAATACATTTAACCAAAGAGCTTGCTGTTAGATATGCAAAGCGAAATGTCCGTGTGAACGCAATTTCTTATGGAGGAGTAAAAGGAAGAGCAAATGCTGAATTCGTTGGACGTTATACTAGCTTGTGTCCGATGGGTCGTATGTTAGATCTTGTAGATGATATATTCCCTCCAATTTGGTTTATAGTCAATAATCGTAGACTAACAATGACGGGTCAAAACATTCAAATTGATGGAGGATGGACATTGATTTAAATATTATAGCGATAATACCAGCAAGAGGAGGTAGTAAAAGAATTCCAAACAAAAATATAATTGACTTTTGTGGAAAACCAATGATTAGTTGGTGTATAGAGGAATTATTAAGTATTAAAGAAATAAACTCTGTTTATGTTTCTACAGATAGCCCAGAAATAGCATTAGTCGCAAAGAAGTATGGTGCAAAAGTACCTTTTTATAGAACAGATTTCGCTGATGATTATTCTCCAGTTAGCCTAGCAACCGTTAGTATGGTTACTAATCTCGAAAAAAAATTAATGGTTAAAGCGGATGTAGTAATTCAAGTTATGCCAAATTGCCCATTAATTAAAGCTAAGGACATTAGAGCTCAACTTATGAACTTTATTAAACTTGGTGTTAATAATTCAGTCCTATCTTCATGCGAGTATGGAATGTTTAATCCCCATTGGGCTCATATAATTAAAGGAACATCTAATGAAAGACTATTCCCTGAAGCTTTTAAAGTAAGTAGAAGTCAGGATTTACCAAAGTTACTTTGTCCTTCAGGAGCTGTTTGGATTAGTGAATCAAAAAAACTTTTAGAAAGCGAAACATTTTATAGTCTTGATTATGTTCTATTTGAACATAAATGGGAAAGTGTTGTTGATATTGATGATCTCGGCGATTTGAAATTAGCTACTGTAGTTCACCATTTAAATTCTACTGATGAAAATTAACATTAAAGATATGTTTGACACTAATGTTTCTAAAGCAATTGAAACAAGCATAGATAATATTATTTGTAATGAAGGCCATTACATCCCTTATGAAAGTTGGGGTCCAGAAGGAAATATTTATCCTGGATTATTAGGTGTGTCGATATGTAAGTATGTGTTAGACTCTAAAACTAAAGATTTAGGTTTAACAGCACTTGACCTTCTTTGTGAAGCTACAATAAATTGTCAATTAGAGAATGGTTCTTGGCCTTTAGAGTTAGGAAAAAATTCTAAAGGAATGCGTTTTGATGTAGATAGTTCTATAGTTAAATCAACCTATGAGATGCCCGACATACCAAGCACAGCTTCAATGGTTTGGTTTCTTTCAGAATATAGTATAAATGTAAAAAAGGATGAAACTATTTTAAATTCAATTTCAAAGGGCTTGAAATATCTTGACTCAAGTTGGAATCCAAGTAGTGGTTTTTTTGAAGATTTAAAAACAAATCAAGCGGTTGCTTTGAGAGCAAATCCAAGGAATTATGATGTATATTTATACAAATGTTTTAATTCACTAAAACATTTGGGTTATAATAGAAAAGATTACATTAAAGCATTATTCTTTTCAATAGCCAAGGAGTTTGAAACGAGTGATAAGGATACTTATCCTTTATTGTATGCATTTAACGCTTCTGTTCTTTATAATAGCAATATTGATACAAAATGGAAGGAGAAGAATATTGTAAGACTTACAGATCATTTAGGTCTTGACTCACCGTTGAAAATTCCAAAGCATCCAGGTTATTATGGACATAAAGATGGAGTTAGAGGCGTTGTTTTAAACGAAGCGCATTTAAGAAATACTCTTGGTATAATAATATCCCAAGAAATTTTGTTAAATGTAAGTATAATTAAAAACAAAGATCAGGTATTTAAACTATTAACAGAGTGCTATAAAGCTGCAAATAGTTTTTTTAATGGAAATTATTTTACTGAGTTTATAGATTTAGATAATCTTGAGTATCTCGGAAATGGTTCACCTGCTCAGTTTTTACCTGCTTTAATTAAGTATAAAGTATTTTAATACAATGAGAGTTAGAAGAGCTACAGAAAAAGATCTTTTAAATTACTATGAATTGGTGAATGATGATCTTGTAAGATTAGCATCATTCAGTTCTAGTACCGTTACTTTGGGAGAACATGCTAGATGGTTTGAAAACTCTCTTGCGAATAAGAATCGTATTATGTATGTTTTAGAAGGAATAGGCAATGGAACTGAGTTTTTAGGCCAAGTAAGGTTTGATAAAGTTTTATCAACGACCTTTGATAATACTTTCGAATTAGATTATTCTATCGCTTCTTCACAAAGAGGTAAAGGGTTAGGAAAGAAAATGTTATTATTGGGATTAAAAATGTTGACGGAGAGTTTTAAAAATCCTTGTGTAATAGCAAAAGTTAAACTTGATAATTCTGCTTCTGCAAAAGTTTTGTTGAAAGTAGGGTTTTTATGGCTAAATAAAATTAAAGATATGAATGTTTATATAATAAATTATGGATCTAAGCAAGCTTAAGAAATCCGCATCTATCGAAATTACAAGCCTTTCAAAATCTTTAAGAGATGAAGGGAAGAAAGTTTACACTTTAAGTGTGGGTGATACTCATTTTCCTAGTCCAAAATCCCTTCTATTGAATTTGGCAGAATTGCCACAAGAAGCAACTCATTATAGCTCAAGTCAAGGGGTACTTAAATTACGAGAAGCAATCGCTGATACTATTGTAGGTTATAATGCGTCTGAAATAATTGTTGTACCTGGACTCAAACAAGGTTTTTATTACTTGTTAGAAGCTTTAAATCTTAAAAAAGCTGTGGTATTAGAGCCTGCTTGGTTGGGATATCAAGCAACTTGTGTTTTAGCTGGATATGAGTATAGGGGTATAAGTACTTATGAAAATGAATGGATATCAAAACTTAGGAACGCGCATTTTGAGGTGATAATAATATGTTTGCCGAATAATCCCGATGGAAGTATTTTAACTTTAGATCAAATTGAAGAAATTAAGAAGATAGCTGAGTATAAAAATGCGTGGATTATATTAGATATTATATATGAGAGATATAGTTTTGATGTAAATATTCAAGACTTAATATTTGCTCTGAAGTCCTATTCAAGATTGGTAATAGGTAATGGTTTTAGTAAAAGTCACGCAATGACAGGATTTCGATTGGGGTATTTACTTATAAAAGATCCAGTCGTACTAAATAACAGCATAAAGATACAACAGAATCTAGCAACTTGCCCTTCTACTCATAGCCAATATTTACTCGCAGATGATGTAAATCCCGAAGAAATAAATGATTTTCACAATTATTATAAAGAAAACAGAAATATAGTATTACAAATATTTCCAGAATGGGATAACTTTATTCCTAAAGGGGGATTTTATTATTTCGTAGATCTCAGTATATATGGAATTTCTAATGGAGATAAATTTTGTATAGATGTTTTAAATAATTATGGGATTGCAATGGTAATGGGCTCGGCATATGGCACAGGGTTTGATAGCTTTGTAAGAATATCTTACTCAATTGATAGAGATCAGCTAATTGAAGCATTAAATAAATTAAAAATAATAATTCAAAATTATAATGAATAATAAGACTATAAATGTAAATGGATTTGAAGTTGGAGGTGATAAATCATATATAATTGCAGATATTGGCTCTAATCATAAGCAAGATTTATCTTTGGCAAAAGAATCTATAGACGCTGCCGCAGAAGCAGGAGCTGATGCAATTAAATTTCAGTCAATAAATTTAAATAAAATGTATTTTAATCCAGATAAAAATACAGCAGATTTTGTGAAAAGATTAGAGTTTCCAGAAGATTGGCACCAAATCTTAAATGAATATTGTAATAAAAAAGGTATCGTTTTTTTTTCATCACCCACTTATATGTCATCAGTTGATCTATTAGAAGAAATTGATGTTCCTTTATACAAACTGGCATCGGCACAAATAGGAACATTTCCACAAATAGTTGAACGTGTTGCAAAGTTGAATAAACCCACTATTTTTTCAACTGGGATTGCAAATTATGATCAAGTAATCAAAGCAGTAAATATTTTTGAAAAGGCTGGAAACAAAAAATATATGATACTTCATTGTAATAGTTTGTATCCTGCACCTGCTGAAATTGTTAACTTACCTTTAATGGACACTTACAAGTCAATGTTTGAATGCCCTGTTGGGTTTTCCGATCATACTGATGGTATACATATTCCAATAGCAGCTGTGGCGACGGGGGCTAAAATAATAGAAAAACATTTTACACTTGACAAGAATTTTGAAACACCAGATAGTACCTCTTTTGCTGCTGATCCTAAAGAATTCTCTAGGTTAGTTCATAATATTAGAGAAGTAGAGAAATCTTTAATAAAACAAAAACCACGACTAGAGATACAAAAAGATGAAGAGAAATTTAAAAACTCAATATTATACAGAGCAATTACAAATAAGAATATTGCTAAAGGTGCTGCAATAAAATCAGAAGATATAAAATTCTTGAGAGATACATATGGACTTGAGGCTAATAATTTATATGGGAAAAATATTATAGGTATTGCAGAAAAAAACCTTAGTGAAAACTCTTTGCTAACATCAAATGATATAAGTTCTTTAAAATAGATACTTATTATAAAACTTGCTACTTTTATGAAAAAAAACAGAATATTAATAATCGGAATCGGGTGGGAGCAAGAACCACTTATTAAAGAATTATTTAAGCTAAGTAATTCAGATATTTATGCAATTCATTATAATAATTCTCATAAAAAATATAACTATAAAGATATCTGCTATTGTGATTTAAAAAACTTGGGGGATGTCATTGATTTTGCTGATAAAATTCAACCTACAGCAGTTTTATCTGATCAAGATGACTACGCTTTATCATGCCAAGCTGTTATTGCCTCTAAATTTAATTTACCAGGACCATCTATAGCTAATTCTCAAATTTCAGTAAATAAATATTTACAAAGAAATGAATGTAAGAATCAAAATATAAATCATCCTGAATTTGAATTAATCCATTCAATTGAACAGATTTATTCTTTTTCGAAAAAGAATAACTATCCAATAATAATAAAACCAATTGATAATAGAGGCAGTCAAGGAGTTGTCAAAATAAATACACATCAAGAGGTTGAGCATGCTTTTTATGAATCATTGAAGTATAGTATATCTGGTCTTATGATTGTCGAGGATTTTATTTCTGGTCAAGAGGTAACTGTAGATGGTTATTGTTTTAGCGAAGGACCTAGATCACTAGCTTTAGCTACTAAAGGTAAAATTAATAATGATTTGCAAGTTTCTTTTGACATTAAGTATCCTGGTGACTTAGACATTGTTTTGACAAAAAAGATTCTGAGAAATAATGAAGACGTTATTAAGAAGCTAGGTTATAATTTCGGTATGACTCATGCAGAATATATAATTGATGATAAAGAAGATATATATTTAGTTGAAGCTGCAAATAGAGGAGGTGGTTGTTTTACATCCGAGATAATAGTTCCCAACCACAGCGGAGTAGATCTAGTAACTAAATTATTAAATGACTCAATACTTGGTGTCAATGTTAATGAAAGAGTTTTCGAAAAAAAAGAAGTTTTATTAAAATTTCTTAACTTTAAACCGGGTATTGTTAAAAAAATTACAGGATTTGATATTTTAAACACATCACCAAATGTTCTGTCTTATAGAATACCTATTGCTAAAGGAGACGAAATTTTAAAAACAACCAGTGATGCGAACAGACATGGCTTTGTGATAGTCCAATCAAAATTAAATATAAGAACAGTATCTGATAACTTAATTAATCAAATAAATATTGAATATGAAATCTAACATTAAAAAAGAAATAATTAGTTTTATCAAAAAAAACAGAGTTTCATCTGTAGAAGTTGCGGATGCACTGAACAAATCTGGAGTAATAGAAGGAATGAAACCTCTTACCCCACAAAAACATTCTGTTGGTGAAGTTAAATATATTTATGGACACTCCAGATCTAATTGGCCTATTCATGAACAAGGTGAAAAAGTGAAAGATGGAGGTATTCTATATGTAGATACTTTTGAATGCTATAATCAAGCTGCTTTTGGAGATATTGTTGCAAAATATTTTCATTTGTATAAATCTTTTGAAGGAATTGTAGTTAATGGCTTGATGCGAGACATTCACGCAATCTCAAGACTTGGCTATCCTTTGTGGTCCCGAGGAATCACACCTTTAGGTTGTTATAATAAAAAGGTAGAGCCAAGTGAAGAAATAGTAAATGCAGCTAATGAAAAACGAAAGGAAATAGAAGGAGGTATCATTGTAGCAGATGACTCAGGAGTTACCATAATTAAAAAAGACCTAATTAATCAAAAAACTTTAGATAGACTTCATTTCATAGAATTACAAGAAGATATTTGGTTTTATTGTCTAGATACTTTAAAGTGGTCAACATACAAAACTATATGTTTGAAAGATTACTTAAATGATCCAGATGTTTTACCTAAGGTTTTAAGTGATAGACTTAAAAAATTATCATAAAAATATGATTGTAGATGAAGTTTTTGATTTTAATATTCACCTTTATTCAAAGGATACAGGAGATATTGAATCTCAGATTAAAAGTGATACTGAATTAACTGCTAAAGATTTGTCTATTAATTTAAAAAAAAACTTAGATCATTTTAAATCAAATGGTATATTGTCAGGAAATTTCCATTTATTCAATAGTGATATAGTCTATGATAAATATCTAGGAACTTTTTTTTCGGAAGTAAATAGTAAATTACCAGGATCTCTTTTTACAATATTATGTGATTTCAGGAAGGTAAATAAGCTAGAATATTTAAAAAAAATTAAAGATTTAGGTTTTCATTTTATTAAGTTTCATTCTTATGTTCAGAAGATACATGAATCTGATTACAACGACGTCTTAGATTGTGCTTTGATTGCAGAATCACTTAATCTTGGGATATGTATAGATACATCTTTTGGATCTATTAATATGTATAAATATGACAACTTAAAGTTAACTTCCTACTTGTTATGTACTATTATTAAAGCTCCAATTATACTTTTACACAGTGGAGGCTTAAGAGTGTTAGAAGCTATGCTGTTAGCTGATCAAAACACTAATATTTATTTGGAAACGTCACTTTCTATAGACTATTATAAAGGTTCTAACCTAATAAATGATTTTGCATTTGCATATAAAAAAATTGGATATGCTAGAGTACTATATGCATCCGACTATCCTTATCAAAACATGAATGATTCTATAAATACTTTTAATGTTTTTTGCTTAGAAAATGAAATATCTAATCACAATAAAAAATTAATGCAGTTTGATAATGTAGTGAAATTAAAAACCATATTAAATTCTTGAAAAATTTTTTAATACTCACTGAAGCTGGTAATAAAATAGGATTTGGACATTTAACTAGATGTCAAGCATTATACAACCAATTTAAGAAAAAATCGCATAATGTAGATCTTTTCGTGAACTTAAATGATGTTGTTATCGAGAACTCAGTATTCGATATAGTAGATTGGCTAGATTTACAGCCTTCTTTTTTTATTGATAAATACAGTGTTTTGATTATAGATTCATATATTGTATCAGAATCATGGCTTTCAGGTTTTAAAGATAAAAATATAATTGTAGTTCATATTGATGATTATAATAGAATAACTTATCCAGTAAATTTAATTTTAAATCCTAATGTCTATGGTAATTCAATAGATTATAAGAATCAAATAGCAAAATGCATAGGTGGTCCAGATTATTTAATTCTCAGAGAGCCTTTTAGGTATGGTGAAGTAAAGTCAAATTATAAAGGAACCCCAAGACTATTAATAACTATGGGTGGCAGCGACTATAGAAATTTGCTTCCAAGATTAATTGATTGGGCAATTGGTTTAAATTTATTTAAAATTTCCGTTATTGCTCCTGAAGGTCTAGAATTTTCATCAAAAGGAGTAAGAGTTTTACCTCTTTTAGATGCTAATTTAATGGCCAACGAAATTATTAATTCAGAAGTAATAATTTCTGCATGCGGTCAAACTCTTCACGAAATAGCATCTATTAATAGATCAACCATCGGTATAGGAATAGATATTGATCAAAGACCCAATCATAAATTTTATAATTCCATAAATTTTATTAAGCGCAATTTATGGTGGGACCAAAAGGAATTAGAAGAGGAAGTAAGGAAAGAATTAATTAGATTATCTGACTCTTTAAATCGTAAAAAGGAACTTAAGAGAGATTTTAAAGTAAATAAAAATGGTATTGATAATGTTGTCAATGAAATTATGAAATTATTATGATAGATTTTTTTAATAAACGTATTCTAGTTATTGTTGCTCATCCAGATGACGAACTACTAGGATTGGGTGCTTCTATGCATAAATTAATTAATGAGCAAAATTGTGAAGTTCGAGCTGTTATTTTAGGAGAAGGAATTACTTCACGTTCAGAAAAACGAGATCCTGAAAAATGGGAAAAAGAATTATCAGTTCATAGAAAAAATATAGAAACAGCTAGAAAGGCAATAGGTTATAAATCTGTTGGGATTTATGATTTTTCGGATAATAGATTTGATACTGTTGCTTTACTTGACATTATTAAGATTATAGAGAATGAAAAAATAACATTTAAACCAGATATTATTTTCACACACCACGGGGGAGACGTAAACATTGATCATCAAAGAACATTTGAAGCTGTTACTACAGCTACTAGACCAATGGAATATGAGAAAGTAAATACAATTATAACTTTTGAAACACCTTCTGGAACGGAATGGATTGCGTCATCAGATCCGAGAAAATTTATACCTAATCTATTTATGGAGGTTAGTCCTGAAAATTTAAAAGCAAAAATTAAAGGAATGGAGTCTTATGAATATGAAAAACGTAGTTATCCTCACCCTCGTTCTCCAGAAGCTTTGCGAATTAGATCACAAATGTGGGGTATATCTAATGGAGTAAATTTTGCGGAAGCATTTTGTATAATAAGAACGATTAATAAGATTAATTAATGAATTTTTTTAAAAAGAAAAAACTTGTATTTTTCCCAATTGAAAGTACATCGAGAGAGTTAGAGATACGTAGAGTATTAGCCCAAAAACTTACATTAGAAAATAACGTATATGTCATTATAATAGAACAACAGTTATTAAGAATCCTTTCAAATTTTATTTCTAAATCTATTTATTTTGGAAAACATTTTTTTTCTAAGCCGGCTTTTAATGATACTTTTCATTACAACTTAATAAAAAGAAGGGGAAATATATTATTTTATCTGCACGAAGAAGGAGTTTTTCCTGGTACTGAAGAGAGCTGGAAAAAATTCATGGTTAACATGATGAGACCTTCAATATTTCAAAAAGACGATTATCTTCTTTTATGGTCTGAATGGCAAAAAGAACATATTCAAAAATCATATAATTTACTTTGTAAAGTTGAAGTAACAGGACATCCTCGCTTCGATTTATATAAAACTTTAATTAAATCTAAAAAAGAATATAAGTTTTTGATTAATACTAGTTTTTCGTATCCTAATCACATACAAGGCTCCAAGTTTATCTTTTCCGGAAAAAATAAGTCGTATAATTTTATAAAGGATTCAGATTTAATATTTAACAACTATTTCTCTCAATGTGAAAGTATAACATGGATAGAAAGATTAGTTTATGAACTTAGTAAATTATATCCGTCTGAATTAATCATAATTAGACCTCATCCTAGTGAAAATGAATTTCATTATAAAAATTTATTCATGACTCTAAAAAATGTAAGAGTTATAAAAGATGAGTTAATTGGGGATGCTTTATCAAAAACCGAAGCTTTAATTCAAATTGGTTGCACTACAGCTATAGAATCTTACTTATCTGGTGTACCTACTTTTACTAATAAAAATATTGGTTCTTCAAGAGCAGAAATATCAAATGACCTATCTATTGATTTACCTCTGCCTTTAAATGAAGACTCTAGTCTTTTTAAGAAAATGGTAGTTGACAAAAAAATAATAGATAAACATTCTTATTTAACTCTTGCTAATTTAGATTCAAAATTTAATTCTATAAATAAAATCATTAATTTAATCTCCACTGAACTAAACACTAGAAAATCGTTCTCTTTTCTCTCATTAATTTTTCGTGTGTTTCTAGCATTAAATATCTATTTAATAATCTATTGGCCTTTGAAATTTTTATATTATTTGTTTACTAATAATCTTAAAGAATTAAAAGATTTTAAATCTAGATACAAACCAGGAAAAAAGCACCCAAAGTCCATAAGGTTTTCTAAATACATAGAAATTTTTCGTTAATGATCAAACTTATTTTAGTAAGGGGTTTCTCTGCGGTATTTTCTCTTGCCTTATTATTTATTTTATCGAAATATTTTGAATCAAATATTTCAGATAATATTTATATTGATATTTCTTTATTGATGACTAATACAATACTACTTACGTACGGTTTTGATAAAAAAATATGGAAAGCAACAACTTTAAAAGATTCAATTAGTATATATAATATTTGGTTTCAATTTATATTATTCTTAATAATACCTTTTATTTTATATAGCTTTTATATCGATAAGTTTTTAATTGGAATTGCTTCATTGTTGCTATCTTTTATATTTATGATTTCATGGGAATTACAAAGTAATGATAAAAAATTGTTAAGTACCATATTATTCACACTTACTGTTCCATTATCTTATTTGTTTTCTATTTTATTAATAAATATATTTAATTTAGATTTCTATTCATATATATATATCACATTATTCTTTTTTATTGTTATTCTGATTTATTCACTTTACAAGAGTGATAGTTTAAACTTAAATTATAAACTTGATAAATTGAATTTTAAGATTATTTTAAAAGAGATAAAAGAAAATTCATTAATAGTAGTTCCAGCTTATATAGCATCATATACTATTTATTTGTTATTGGAAAAGACTTCATTGCAGTCACCAGGTGCTACTTTTGAATATTCTGGTATAATTAGATTAATGGCTGGTATAAATATTTTTTCATATGCACTAAATAGATATACAATTAATTCAACAAGAAATTCAAAAGTAGTAATCATTTCAAAAAAACATATATTACTTGTTTTAGCATCATTACTTTATTTGATTATATTATTTTTGTTTTCTGATTACTTAAATCATTTTTTCAAATTTAACATTAGTTCTGTAAATATTTTGTTTCTAATTTTATTAAATATTTTAATAAATTACATTCTTACTCAGAAAATATTTTATTGTATTAACAGAAACTTATTTAAGGAGACTGCATTTTCAAGCATATTTGGTTCTATCATAGTGATTATTGGTCTTTATCTGTTTCATTTAGACCTTTTAATATTGGCATTAATTGTTTTTACTGGGAATATATTGCGCTTAACTTCTCTAATATTTTTAATAAAGAACAAATAAGATGGAGATTTTATTGCTTTTTTTAGCTAGATTTTTATTAAGCGAATTATTTGGGTTTCAACCTAGCATTATTTTTTTAATTATTTTATTAATGATTTCATACAACTTTCTTTCTAATCCTATTCGTTCTTTAAAGATTTCAGATAGTTTTAAAGGATATTATATTGCAATATCATTACTTCTGTTAATATCCACAATAAATACAGATATAAATTCTATTTTAAATATATTAATATTATTCACTCTGCCATTTATTAATTATAAGTCTCCCAAGTATTTTAAGTATGTAACTTATTTTGTTATTATATCTTCAATTATTTACTCAATTAGTATTATTACCGATTTAAGTGTTTATATCAATAGATCTCATAATTATCTTTTGTTAGGTAGAGGAATTTTAACTTGTCAAGTATTTCTGCTATTTACCATTAACTTTAAATTTAGATATCATAAGCTACTTAAGCTACTTGTCTCATTTTTATTTTTAAGTTCATTAGCTATTATGCATGGAAGGTTAAATGCTATTGTGTCACTATTATTAATCATTTTATTTTTATTAAAAAATTTTAAATATTCTTGGATTTTTTTATCACTGAGTTTGTTTATATCGTCAATTATAGTCAACTATATATCTACGTTAAACTTAGGTACAGTTAAAAGATTAATAAATGATCAAGATAGTATTTCAGAAAGAACAGGACTATATCAGAGTGCATTTGATGAATTATTAAGTGTTAAAAATTTGTTTTTTGGGGGTGGTTTGGATTTCTCCAATGAAATAGCCATGAATGCAATTGGTTACCCATATCTTCATAACCTACCCTTGGAATTATTACTGGACTTCGGTTTGTTTTCTGTCCCATTTTTATTAATATGGGGTTTTATGCTTTTTAGATCAAGTAAAATAATATTTTTCAGAAAAGAAATTTTATTACCTGTATTATTATTTGTTGAAACCTTTCAATTTTTAAAAAGTTTTGAGTTTGATCAAAGTATCTCTTTATTTCTTATAATCACATTATTAATAAATGAAAAAAATGAATTATAATGTATCTGTAATAATACCTACTATTGGAGGTAGATCATCAATTACTAAATCTATTGACTCTATAATTGCTCAAGAAAATGTAAATACTGAAATAATTATAGTTTTTGATCATGTTTCAGTAGACATAAAATTAAAAAAGGTTTATAATAATATTACCATGATTAAAAATAATGGTAACAAAGGAGGTAATGCCTGTAGGAATTTAGGTGCTTCTATGGCTAAAAATGAAATTATTGCTTTTTTAGATGATGATGATACCTGGTCTAAAGATAAATTAATTAAACAGATAAATGTATTATTAAAAAGTTCAGTCAATACTCTTGTATATTCTGGTAAGAATATCATCACAATTTCAAAAACTAGAACTAAGTTTAGATATAACTTTTCTAAAAAAACATCAACCTCAGTAATTCAATCTCTTGCAAGTAAGAATTTTGTAGGTTCTACATCAAGCATATTGCTAAACAAATCAACCTTTAATATGGTAAAGGGATTTAATGAAAGTTTAGGGGCTCTTCAAGACTATGAACTTTATATAAGGTTAGCTTTTTGTAATACAGAGTTTGTAGGAATTGATGAACCTCTCGTGAACTATTACATAATTCAAAATAAATTCTCTGTTTCAAAAAAAATCTCTAAAAATTTTAAATCAAGTTTAAATATCTATAAGTTATTTAAAGCTCCAAAAAATAAAATTCTCTTTGCATTAAATACGATAATAATTTATAATATTAAAGTTTTAATTCATAGACTAAGATTCATATAATGACTAAATTCTCTGTATTACTTTCAGTATATGTTAATGAAAAACCCAGTTTTTTAGTAGAAGCTTTAAATTCAATTTTAAATACTCAATCAATTTCACCTAATCAAGTTGTTATAGTTAAAGATGGTGAATTAAATAAAGACCTAGATGAGGTGTTGATGAGTTTTTATGATTCGTTTCCAACAATATTTGAAATAGTTGGTTACAGTAAAAATCAAGGCTTAGGATATGCACTAAACCATGGATTAAAATACTGTAAGAATGAAATTGTATTTAGAATGGATACAGACGATGTATGTGTTTCAGATAGATTTGAAAAACAATTACAAATATTTAATGATCAACCAGATTTAGTTATTGTTGGTGGATTAATAGAGGAATTCAACAATACTCCAGGGGATTTAAAACAGATTAGAAGTGTTCCAATATCATCTAATCAAATAGAGGCTAATAAATTTACTAGAAGCCCTTTTAGCCATATGACTGTTGCATTTAAAAAATCTATTATACTTGAATTAGGTGGATATAAGGATATGCCTGGATATGAAGATCATTACCTATGGCTCAGAGTGTTAAAAAATCATAAAGGTTATAACATACCAGAAATTTTAGTGCATGCTAGAGTTGGTAATGATTTTATAGGGAGAAGACAAGGATTGAAGTTTTTTCAAAAAGAAATTTATTTCCAAATAACTTTATTAAATGAAGGGTTACAAACTTTATTTTATTTTAATAAGCATTTAATAGTGAGAGCTCTACCAAAATTATTTCCTAAATTTTTTTTAAAATTAATTTATAAATTTATACTTAGAAAATGAAGATATTATTAACCGGTTCTGAAGGGTTTGTTGGCGTCTATTTAAGAAAAGAACTAGAGAAAACAGGGAATTTTATCTATTGTATTGATAGAGTTAAAGTAAGTAGAACTAATTATTTCTGTTTTGATTTATCAAATGAAATATCAAGTTTAGCAAAATTACTAAAAGATGAAAGATTTGATCTCCTTATTCATCTGGCTGCTGCAAAAGGTGACTATAATTTAAAATATGATGATTTTTATAGGGATAATGTAACTGCTAGTGAAAAAACAATAAGTTTAGTTAAAGTCTTAGATATTAAATCTGTTATTGCCTATAGTACAGTATCGGTATACGGCCACGATAATAAAATAAAGTCTGAAGAAGCCGATTTAGTTCCAAATAATCCATATGGCGCCACAAAGTTAGAGTCAGAAAATATATTTATTAAATGGCATAATCTAGATCCAATTAAAAATAAATTAACCATTTTGAGACCCTCAGTTATTTATGGAGAAAATAATTTTGCAAATATGTATAATTTATTAGACCAGTTAAATAAAAAACTCCCAGTTTCTGTGGGCAAGGGTAATTATATAAAATCTATGGTTGCTGTTGAAAACATTGTAGATATAACAGTATTTAGTATTAATAAATTAAGAGGTTTACAAATTTATAACTGTACAGACAAACCTTATCCAAAACTTAAAGAAGTAATTAAATACATTGCTGAAATAAAAGGGTTTTCAAAGCCTAAAATAGTTATCCCTAAATGGTTTGCATATTTTATCGGTTTATTATTTGAATGTTTTTCTTTTTTAATTAAAAAAGACTTAGGAATTACAAGAGAAAGAATTTATAAATTTACAATGCCTACAGACTATAGGTCAGAAAAACTAACTGAAGTTGGCTACATTCAAAAACATTCTGTGAAAGATAGGATTCAGAATATGGCTAATTGGTATTTAAGAACTAAAAAATAATTATGAAAAATAAAACTATTTTACTTGGTCTTAACGAGATTAACTTTGATTATATAAAGTTTTATGTTAATCAAGGTCTTTTACCTAATTTTAAAAAAATATTTGAGATACAACCCCCTATAGAAACAGTTTCAGAAAATGATTATAAGCTTTTAGAGCCATGGGTGCAATGGGTAACTATACATTCAGGTAAAAGTTATCAAGAACATAGTATTTTTCGTTTAGGGGATATTGTTAATAACCCTGAACTTTCTCAAATATTTGAGGAGTTGGAATCTGAAGGGCTCTCGGTCGGTGCGGTTTCTCCCTTTAATGCTGAAAATCGTCTAAAAAAACCTTCTTTTTTTGTTCCAGACCCTTGGACTAAAACGAATCCCTCTGGAAATTGGATCGTAAAGGCATTGTATCAGGCTGTTCATCAATCAGTAAATGATAATGCTAAATCAAAATTAAATTTTAAAACAATCTTTTCATTAGGGTTAGGGTTGTTATTGTATGTGCCCTTGTCTAGGTGGTCTCATTATCTGAAAACCTTTTTTAATTTAAAAAAACCAGGAGCTAAAGCGTTAATTCTTGATAGTTTATTAGCTGATGTTCATTTAACACTTTGGAAAAAGAATAAACCTGATTTTTCTAATTTGTTTTTAAATTCCGGAGCACACATTCAACACCATTATTTATTTAACTCAAAAGGATACAATGGTAACATTAAAAATCCAGAATGGTATTGTCCTAAAGATTATGATCCATTAATTCAAATTCTTTCAGAATATGACAAGCAGATTGAAAAATTATTGAAATTAAAAAATGTCAAGATAATAGTTGCTACTGGTCTCCATCAGCAACCACACGAGCATTTAACCTTTTATTGGCGTCTAAAAGAGCATGTAAAATTTGCTGAAATGATTGGAGTTGAAAACTTCTCAGAAATTTTACCAAGAATGTCTAGAGATTTTTTGGTAAAATTCAACAATCAATTAGATGCCGTAAATGCTGAAAAATTGTTGAATAGTTTTTATGCTTCTAAAGATGATATTAAAATATTTGAGGTAGATAATAGAGGTGCAAGTCTATTTGTGGAGTTAGTATATCCAAATGATATTGAGGATAATGATTCAATCTACTCAAAAGAATCAAATTTAAAATTAGAAAAATTTAAATCTTACTTAGCATTTGTGGCTATAAAAAACGGTGAACATAATGGGATAGGTTACGTTACTTCTAACTTTGATTTAAAACAAAAAGAAAAAATCGAATTAACAAGTTTGAAATCAATAATAAAGAAGGTAGCTTTATCTGAAAATTAAAAAACATGCCATTCGATCCAAAATCCGCAAAGAAAGCAGGAAAAAAGTCTAAAAGAGGGCCTGCAAAAAAAGAAGGACCTTCCATTAAGGAAAAGATGGAATTGCTCTATGAAGAAGTGTTGGATGATTTGCTCATAAACCAAGAAAAGCTCACAAAAACAGAACGGGTAAAACTCTTTGTAACGCTGTCTAATTATATATTTCCTAAAACAAAATCTGTTCGAGATCAATTTACTATTAAACAATTAAAAGAAATAGAGAAGCAAGGATTTATGGATAGAGATCCAGACCCTACCAAATAATATCTTTCGAGTAAAAAAAATATCAAGAGATTTCCTCACAAATAAGACAAAGAAATTTTATAGAAGCAAAAGAGAAAAGACTTGATAAAAAATAAATAGATATGGAAAATAAGAAAGAAAAGAAAGTATCAAAGTCAATCATAGATATGATGATACTAAGTATGGTTGGTATGTTAATTAAAAATTATTATCTCCTTTTTAAAGATGGAAATGTAAAACAAAAAATTAGAATGGGGTTATCATGGATTCTATTTTTTGTAGCGGTTGGCAAAGCTAATGTACAAACATCATATAGTAGATGGAGTGAAAGCGCTCAAATGTATATTTTATACCCAGGCACTATGAAAGAATTTGCAATACATTTAAAACAACAAAAAACTTTAGGAGTTGCATTCTTATTATTTTGGATTGTTTTCTGTCTTTATTCGTGGAATAAAAGAATGAAAGAGGAGGACCCAAATAATGAGGGCTTTTTTGATTAGGGAATATTCAATCTAGTGAATTATAAAGAAACTCTTTATTTTATTGCAAAATGTTTGACTATTTCTCTGGAAGAAAAAAACAGACAAGAAATAGAAAAGCAATTAAAATCAACTTCTATAGACTGGGATGCTGTTGTAAAAGTGAGTACAGCCCATTTTGTGTTTCCTGCATTGTATTGTAATTTAAAACATGCAGATTTCTTGCAGTACTTACCTCATGAGTTGGTTAGCTATATGGAGCATATTACCGATATAAACAGGGAGCGGAATAAACAAATAATTTCACAAGCAAAAGATTTAAACAGTGTTTTATTAGCAAATAAAATTACTCCTATATTTTTAAAAGGAACGGGGAATCTATTAGCAGAAATCTATGATGACATCGGCGAAAGAATGGTTGGGGATATTGATTTTATTTTCTCAAAAGAAGACTATCCAAAAGCAATTACTATATTGAGAAAGTTTGGGTATTCTGAAGTAAGTAAACAAAAAAAGAAAAAATATTATCGGCCAAATGAACATAGACATTATAGAAGACTAAAAAAAAAGAATAACATTGCAGCTATAGAAATTCACAAAGATCTTTTGAGTATAAAAAAATATACCAACGAATTTAATTACAGATTTGTAAAAAGAGATAGTCAATTTATAAATGAAATTTCTGTTTTGAGTTATGCAAACAAATTAAATTTAGCGATAATTGCAAATCAAATAAACGATAGTGGTTTTTATTTTAAAACAATGGCTTTAAGAAATGCCTATGATGTTTTTTTATTATCTAAAATAACGAATGCTATGGCTGCGCTGAATACATTAGACAAACTAAGGTATCCTTTAAATTGTTTTTTAGCAGCTTGTTATGAAGTTTTTAATAAGGTAGATAGTTTAAAATACAATAACACAAAAATGACAGCTTCCTATTTAAGTGTTTTTAATAGTCAGTTTACAAATCCCATACAAGCAAAAAGACAAACTAAATTCGATAAGATTTATATTTTTATAAAAAGAATATTTTACATTCTGAATAAGTCCATAACACACACGGAGTATCGTGTTTTTATTTTTAAAAGTTTAACTGATAAAAACTGGTACATTCAAAAATTAATTCAGTTTGGAATAAAAAAGTAGAATCACCAAATAACTCCTGCCTGTTGCATAAATAAATCTGCTAGCGCGTCTTTATTTTGATGCGTCCCAATATAGCTAAGAAAAGTACTTTTTTTAGAATGTCCTGTGATATTCATTAGCAGCGGCGTTTCAATTTTAACATAGTAATTAGAAGCGAAAGACCTTCTCATAATATGAGACGTCACAAATTCATATTTCGACGCATTAACAATTTCCTATCTTTGAATAAAAAAATTATCAATTGAATTATAAAGAAAACCTTTATTTTATTGCAAAATGTTTGACTATTTCTATGGAAGCAAAGAATAGAAAAGAAATAGAAAAACAATTAAAATCAACGACTATAGACTGGGATGCTGTTGTAAAAGTGAGCACCAGTCATTATGCGTTTCCGGCATTGTATTGTAATTTAAAACGTGTAGATTTCTTAAAGCATTTACCACATGAGTTGGTTAGCTATATGGAGCATATTACCGATTTAAATCGGGAGCGTAACCAGCAAATCCTTAAACAAGCACAAGAACTAAATAGCTTATTATTAGCGAATAATATTAGACCTATATTTTTAAAAGGAACCGGAAACTTATTAGCGGGAATATATGAAGATATTGCCGAACGAATGGTTGGGGATATTGATTTTATATTTTCAAAAAAAGACTATTTAAAAGCGATTACAATTTTAAGAGAGTCTGGGTATTCTGAAGTACATAAGTCCAAATATTATTTTCCGGGTGTAAATAAACATTATAGAAGACTTCAAAAAGAGAATAGCATTGCAGCCATCGAAATTCATAAGAATTTCTTAGACATAAAAAAATATATTAAGGAATTTAATTATAGTTTTGTAAAGAAAGACAGTCAGGTTATAAACGGATTTAAAGTTTTGAGTTATGCAAATAAACTAAATTTATCTATTATAGCCAATCAAATAAATGACGATGGTTTTTATTACAAAAGGATGGCTTTACGAAATGCCTATGATGTTTTTTTATTGTCTAAAAAAACGAATTCTATG
>ENA-OQVM01001814-OQVM01001814.1-marine-metagenome-genome-assembly--contig:-NODE-1814-length-26816-cov-7.968473_pt1 | contig 26816 bp, 26 predicted proteins | sample MGYA00237776_ERZ505498 | MGnify/ENA primary metagenome ERZ505498 (study PRJEB26159, sample SAMN06265151) | marine metagenome | isolation source: Helgoland LTER site | place: Germany:Helgoland, sampling...
TCAAGATCATTCTGACGAGTCGTAGCTGTAAAGCCTAACCATGATGGTAAAAGACCTGTGTTAATAGAAGCCGCTGTATCGTCGTTACTTTTAGTGTTTGCAAGACCACCAACAGCCATTTCTGTATCAGAACTGTCATTGATGATAGCGAAAGCATTCACGTTACCGTTCATATCCACAGTCCACTCACCCGCGTCCCATGTGATACCAGCATTTGCTACAGAAGCTGATGCTAATACTGCACCTGCTACCGCTGCTTTAATTTTGTTATTCATATGTTTCTCCTTGATTTAAAAATTTTTAAAGCTTTATAACTTTCTTAAAATTAAAACTTTAAGAAATTAGGTATATTATCCATCAATTAAATGCTGTATCGCAAGTATTTTGTCTTTTTTTTGACACATATTCAATATTTTGTTGTTTTATTGCAACAATTTGGCTTTTATTCCCGGAAATAAGCCTAATTAACTTATATAAGCGGCTAAAATTAACAATTTTTACTTACATATTTTTTCAAAGGTTTGCAGCGCAAAGCGGTCTGTCATACCCGCAATGTAGTCAGAAACGATGATAGCCAATTCATTTTCATCTAATTTGTCATTATTATTGAGGAGGTGTGGGCTTTGCATTAATTTTGCAAACAAGCTTTGAATTACGTCTTGCGCATTATCTGTCATTGCCTTTACCCGAGGGTGTAAATAGAGCTTTTCTCTTAAAAACTGTTTAAGTGATTGTTGTTTTTTTGCCATAGTCACTGATAAACCAATGACAGGCGCTGCATGCCTTACCTCGTCTATGGATTTAAATTGTTCTCTATCAATTTGCGCTTGCGAATATTGACATAAGTCCATTATAAAAATATTCATCATCCTTCGAATAGTTGATTTAATACACTGCTTATCGTTAATTAAAGGTGTCTCTGATTTCACTTCGGAGCTAACCTCATTAAAAAATGGTACATCTATTAATTGGTCAAATGTCACCAACCCCGAACGATAGCCATCATCAATGTCATGATGATTATATGCAATTTCATCAGAAAAATTGACCAGTTGCGCCTCTAGTGAGGGCTGTCTTTTTTGAATAAAACGCTTTCCCACCTCACCTAATTGACGAGCATTCTTATTTGAGCAATGTTTTAAAATGCCCTCTCTGGTTTCAAAAGTCAGATTGAGCCCCTTAAAATCAACATAGTCATTTTCTAAAACATCAACAATTCTTAATGATTGAAGATTATGTTCAAATCCACCATAGGGTTTCATACATTGATTTAGGGCACTTTGTCCTGCATGTCCAAAGGGGGTATGCCCCAAATCATGTGCAAGCGCAATGGCCTCGGCTAAATCCTCATGTAACCCCAACGTTCTTGAAATACCTCTTGAGATTTGTGCAACTTCTAAAGAATGCGTAAGACGCGTTCTAAACATATCGCCTTCATGATTCACAAAGACTTGTGTTTTATATTCTAATCTTCTAAAAGCACCCGAATGGATAATACGATCTCGGTCTCTTTGATAATCATTACGAAGTTTTGATCTGGGTTCCTTAAATTGCCTACCTAAGCTTTTATTTGGATCGGCAGCAAAAGGTTTTAAATTCATATGAAAATTTCTTTAATTTTAAGATTGCTCTAGAATTTGATGTAATTTTTTAGGATCATATTGATTGGTTAAAACTGCATCGCCAATCGACTTTTGAAGCACTAAATTTATTTGCCCATCTTTTGTCTTTTTATCAAGCATCATCAATTCCATATATTTTTTAACAGAAATTTTAGGTGGCTCAGTGGGTAACCCCGCTTTTTTAATGAGTGCAACTATTCGACCCACATCTTTATCTGCTAACCAACCCATACTTTGTGATAACTTTGCTGCCATGACCATACCCGCACCGACAGCTTCTCCGTGCAACCAATTTCCATAGCCTTGTGCAACTTCAATCGCATGCCCAAAAGTGTGCCCCAGATTTAATATTGCCCTAATGCCAGATTCAAATTCATCTGCCTCAACCACTGCAGCTTTATTTTCACAAGACCTTTGCACCGCTTCTATTAAATACTTTGGATTCATCTCCATTAAATATTGGATATGACTTTCTAGCCATTCAAAAAATTTATTATCCCTAATTAAGCCATACTTGATGACTTCCGCTAAACCCGCTGATAGCTCTCGACTTGGCAATGTCTTCAAAACATTCATATCGCTGATAACACATTTAGGCTGATAAAAAGCGCCAATCATATTTTTACCTAAAGGATGGTTAATGCCAGTTTTACCGCCAACAGATGAGTCAACTTGTGAAAGTAACGTTGTTGGAATCTGAATGAAATTAACCCCTCTCATATACGTAGCTGCAGCAAAGCCAGTAATATCACCTATGACACCGCCACCTAAGGCAATTAGGGTAATTTCTCTATCCGCCTTATTTTGAAGTAGTTGGGCGTAAATAGAATCAAGCGAATCCTTGCTCTTATAACTCTCTCCGTCTGGCAAGATTATAGATATTAATTCCTTGTGGGGAGACACAGTCTCCATAAGTGTTTTTAGATAAATATCTGCGACAGTCTCGTTGGTGATGATTGCCACTTTTTTACCTAATATATGCTGGCTTATCAATTCATAATTTGAAATCAAACCTTCACCAATATATATGGGGTAGCTTCTTTCATCGAATTGGATGTTAATTTTTTTCATATACTATTTCGTTATACTAATAATTTCATTGACGATTTCGTGGACCCTTTTATTTTTTGTTGTCACCTCAAAGTCCGAAATCATTTCATAAAGCGGCTCTCTTTCTTCACAAAGTTTTTTGATAATAGATTCTATGTTTCCATTTCTTAATAAAGGCCTAGTTTTGTCATTTTTCATTCTGGAAATCAAATCTTTTTGATTTGATTTCAAATATATCACTATCCCATTTTCTGACAAAAGATCACGGTTAAATTTTGATAAGATTACGCCACCTCCGGTAGCTAGAATAATATTTTTTTTACTAACAAGCTCTTTTAAGATTTCTTTTTCTCTTTCACGAAAACCTGCTTCACCTTCGTACTCAAATATCATTGGCACGTCAACGCCCAATTTTTCCTCAATCACTTGATCACTATCAAAAAAAGTTTTATCTAATTTCTTCGACAGAATTTTACCTAAAGTCGTTTTACCTGAACCCATAAGACCGATTAAGTAGATATTTTTATATTTTTTCATAACAAGTCCAACAAAAACAAAATTATAAATCAATTAAAACTTATAATGATAACGTTCAGCTCTATAATATACTTTTATCGAATACATATTTTAATAAATCAACATCATGATTTCACAAATTAAAAATTTCCTAACCCTTTTGTTTCTCATGGGGTTATCAGGGTTAGCAATCATTATTTTCACAGCCTCACTTATTTATCCTACATTGCCGGATGTTGAGAGTCTTTCAAAGTATCGCCCCAAGGAACCGTTACAAATTTTTACTAAAGACAATTATTTAATTCAAGAATTTGGTGAAGAAAGAAGAGATTTTATTGCTATAGAAAATGTGCCTCAAAAAATGATCAATGCTATTTTAGCGATTGAAGATAGGCGGTTCTTTGAGCATCCAGGAATTGATTTTATTGGCATTGTAAGGGCAGCAGTGAAAAATTTTACAGGGCAAAGCAGGGAGGGTGCGAGCACAATTACAATGCAGGTTGCCCGAAACTTTTTTCTTTCTTCTGAAAAAACCTTTAAAAGAAAAATTAATGAAATATTACTGTCTTTAAAAATTGAAAACACCTTAACAAAGGAAGAAATTCTTGAGCTTTATATTAATCAAATTTATCTTGGCCAAAGATCTTTTGGTTTTTCTGCTGCTGCAAATACATACTTTAATAAAACTCTTGAGAACTTAAACCTTGCAGAAATTGCACTACTTGCAGGGTTGCCTAAAGCGCCTAGCAGATATAATCCTCTATCAAACCCAGATCTTGCTGTTCTAAGACAACATACCGTCTTAAATAATATGTACAAATATGGATTTATTGATAAGCCCTCCTATATTTTGGCACTCGAAGAACATCTTGATTTAGTCGAAACAAATATTCGTTATGAAATTCAGGCTGATTATGTTGCAGAAATGGTTCGTAAAGTACTTTATGAAGAATACGGTAATAGTATTTATACCAGTGGTTTAAAAGTTATCACGACAATTAAAAAAAGAAATCAAGAAGTTGCAAACCAGGCTGTTGAAAACGGTATTATAAATTATATGAATCGACAAGAACTCAGGGAACCTGAGGGATTTGTTGATTTAGATTCTAAAGAATTTAAAGACAAAAAAACAAAAAATCAGTTTTTGAAAAAATCATTAAGGTCCTATAAAACCTATAACAATTTTATTCCTGGCATCATCTTATCAACTCAACCCTACAAAATTGAAGTTTTTTTAAAGACTAACCAATATATAACTATCTATAGAAAAAATTTAGGATCCTTAAAAAAAGATCTATCGAAAGAAAATTCAGAAGATAGGTTGATTAAGAAAGGTTCTGTGATGAGGTTCGTTAAAAAAAATAAAGATTGGCTTGCCACACAACTCCCAGATGTTGAAAGTGCTTTGATTTCAATGGATCCAAATACAGGCGCAATTGTTGCATTGGTCGGAGGTTTTAGTTTTAAAAAAAATAAATTTAATCACGTAACCCAAGCGCATCGTCAGCCTGGTTCTATTTTTAAACCCTTCATCATTTCAAGTGCCTTGGAAAAAGGCATTACACCTTCTACAATTATTAACGACGGTCCTCTTGAAATCCTTGCAAAAGATTTAGGTACGAATGAAAATTGGGTACCTCAAAATTATAATGAAAAATTTTCTGGTCCAATTAGGCTTAGAGAAGGTTTAGCTAAATCTAAGAATTTAATTTCTATCAGAATTTTAAAACATATAAGCCCAGAATACTCACTTGATTATATTGCTCGATTTGGTTTTAATCCAAAAAAATACAAACCTTACTTATCTATGGCCTTAGGCGTTGGAGAAGCCACAGCTTGGGAAATGGTTAGAGCCTATAGTGTTTTTGCAAATGGGGGCTATTTAAAAACACCTTACTATATCGACAGAATTATTGATTCAAAAGGAAGGAATATTAAACTCCAGGCTGGCCTAATCAATGAAGAAACTCCAAGAATTATTGATCCTAGAAATGCTTTTATTATGTATGACTTACTCAAAGAAGTTATTACAAATGGTACAGCTAGAAAAGCGAAAATTTTAAAGCGGCCGGATATGGCAGGCAAAACAGGCACAACTAATGACCTAATAGACGCATGGTTCGCTGGATTCAACTCTGATATTGTGACTGTAACTTGGATGGGTTACGATCAACCTAAATCGCTTGGCAATAAGGAAACTGGATCGCGTGCAGCGCTCCCTATTTGGATTGACTATATGAAGCCTTTATTGAAAAATTATCCCATCAAAAATCAAGTCAAACCTGAAGGTATAACGCCTTTAAAAATAAATAAAAAAACTGGCATGACAAAAAATGCAGATGAAGATGGTTTTTTCGAGTATTTTTATGAAGAATATCCACCTTATGATAATTCTTACTTTGTAATCAACTAAGTTATTAAATTATGTCATCAAAAAATACTAAATTATCCGTTGCAAATCTTGCCGCGCAAATGATTATGGAAGAGGGAATTAAAGATTATTTTTTTGCAAAGAAAAAAGCGGCAAAATCATTAGGGCTCAATGAAAATGTGAGCCTCCCAACAAATATACAAATTGACAAAGCAATAGAAGAATTCCATAAAATATTCAACCAAGACACAAACATTGAATTTTTAGAACATTTTAAAGATCAAGCTCTAAATGTTATGGATTTGTTCAAAAGCTTCAAACCGCATTTGATGAATGAGCTTACCAAAGGCATTATCCCAAAATTCCCTGAAATTAAGATCAATTTATTTGCTGATAATATAAAAGACATAGAATATGTTCTTCTGAACAGTGAAATTTCCTATGAATTTTCAGAAACTAAAATGTACAAAAAATCTGGGAAAAATTCAATAAAATCTGTTCCAACAATCTATCTAGATAGCCTCCCCATACCAGCTGAGATTAAAATTTATTTCGAAAATGATTTTTTTAGTTTTAAGAAAAATTTTTTACAGCATCGGGGTTTAAATTTTAAAGATGTTTCTTCCCTTGACATCAAGTCTTTGATTGAATTAGGTGAGCAACCTCTAACGCAAAATAGGTAATTATTGCATCCGCCCCGGCTCTTCGAAACGAAATCAGTGACTCTAAGATAGCATCATCTTGATTAAGCCAACCTCTTAATGAAGCAGCCATAATCATAGAATATTCACCACTGACTTGATATACAAAAGTAGGTTTATTAAATGTCTCTTTTACCCTAAAAACTATGTCAAGATATGGCATACCAGGTTTTACCATAACCATATCAGCACCTTCTTGGATGTCTAGTCTGACTTCATCTAAAGCTTCATCACTATTGGCTGGATCCATTTGATATGTTTCTTTTGTCGACTTGCCTAAAAGCTTTGAAGATCCTACAGCGTCTCTGAAAGGGCCATAAAATGAAGAAGCATATTTTGCAGAGTACGCTAAAATTTTTGTATTAATAAATTTATTTTCTTCCAAAGTCTTTCTGATGCTTCCCACTCTGCCATCCATCATATCTGAGGGGGCTACAATATCAGCGCCTGATTTTGCATGACTTAAAGCCTGTTTATTTAAAATACTGACAGTTTCATCGTTGAGAATATTTCCATTTTCATCAGTAAGGCCATCTTGTCCATTTAGTGTAAAAGGATCTAGTGCTACATCAGATATAACCCCCAACTCAGGTAATTCTTTTTTTATTTTTTTAATTGCTTTTTGGACGAGGCCATTATCATTAAATGCCTCTCTTGCATCTTTTGTTTTTAAATTTTTTTCTATACAAGGAAAAATAGCGATGGCAGGAATACCCAATTTGTGGCATTCAGTAGCGTCTATAATTAGCTCATCTATACTCAATCTTTGAATACCTGGCATTGATTCTATATCTTGACGGACCTTATTACCTTCTATTACAAATATCGGATAGATAAGATTATTTACAGAGATATTATTTTCACGCATTAAGGTTCTAGAAAAACTGCTTTCTCTCATTCTTCTGGGTCTTTTAATTATGGTCATATATTAATCTCACTAAAAAAAAGCTCGCTGAGCGCATCACCAGGATCAGCTTGTCTCATAAATGCTTCTCCAATAAGGAAAGTATTAATATGATTTTCATTCATCAAGCTGACGTCTTTTTGGTTAAAGATACCAGATTCTGTAATAGGTATCCTACCCTCAATATTTTTTACTAAATTAATTGATGTTTTCAATGAAACATCAAATGTTTTTAAGTTTCTATTGTTAATTCCAATCAGTGGCGTTTTTAATTCTAAAGCTAAATCAAGCTCATCTTGGTTATGCGACTCAACTAATACTGCCATTTCTAGGTCATTAGCAATACTTTCCAGTTCCTTCATTTGTTTTAAATCAAGTGCGGCAACAATTAACAAAATACAATCAGCCCCCAAAATTCTTGATTCATAAACCTGATAAGGATCAATAATAAAATCTTTTCTTAAAACAGGAAGCTTTGAATTTGATTTCACTTGCTTAATGAAATCAGGATGTCCTTGAAAATATTCTTGATCTGTGAGTATCGATAAACAAGCAGCGCCTCCATTTTCATATGACTGAGCAATTGAAACAGGATCAAAATTTTCTCTTATTACCCCTTTTGATGGACTTGCTTTTTTGATTTCAGCAATGACCCCCGCTTCATTTTTTGAGTGTTTATCTTTAAGCGCTTGGATAAAATCTCTAGGTCTATCAATATTTGAAATACTCGTTTTTAATTCTTCAATTGATACATTTTTTTTTGCCTCTGCAATTTCCAAGGCCTTTGTTGCTAAAATTTTATTTAAAATGTTACTCATTAGATGTCTTAATCAATTGGTTAAGTTTATTTAGTGCATGACCTTCGTCAATCATTTTTCTAGAAACCTGAAATGCAGACTCAAAGTCTGAACAAATTCCAGAAACATAAAGTGCTGCACCTGAGTTTAAAATTGTGATGTCACGCGCTGTATTTTTATCTCCATTTAAAATGCCCAGCATCATTTCTTTAGAGCCTTTAATATCAGCCACTTCAATATCTTCAATTTTTCCAAGATTAAAGCCATACTCTGTTGGATCAAATTGGTATTCATTAATATTGCCATTTTTAAGTTCAGCAATATATGTTTTACCTGTAATTGAAATTTCATCCATACCGTCAGCACCATGAACAGCGAGTACATGTTGACTTCCAAGTTTTTTTAAAACTTCCGCAAAAACATAAGTTAATTCTTTACTATAAACGCCTACGATTTGATTTTGTGCAGAAGCAGGATTGGTCAATGGGCCAAGTAAATTAAAAATAGTTCTAAGCTTTAATTCTTTTCTTACGGGGGCTACATGTTTCATTGCAGGGTGATAATTTGGAGCAAACATAAATCCAATTCCAATATTATCGACAAGTTTTCCTAACTGGGAAAAATTTAAATTTACATTCACTCCTAATGATTCTAGTACATCAGCACTTCCAGATTTTGAGGAAACTGAGCGACCTCCATGTTTTGCAACGATTGCGCCACCTGCTGCTGCAACAATTGCAGAAATTGTAGAGACATTGAATGTCTGAAGGCTATCGCCGCCTGTCCCACAAGTATCAATTAAATTCTTTTTTTGAGATATATTTACCTTGTTTGAAGCTTCTCTCATGACCCCAGCTGCCGCAGTTATTTCATCAACTGTGGGGCCTTTGGCTTGAAGCGCAACCATAAAACCCGCAATTTGTATTGGATTTATTTCTCCGCTCATTATTTGATGCATAGCTTGTTGCATATCATCAAAAAATACGTCTTCTTTGTTAATAAGGGAGTTGATTATAGCTGTAAAATTTCTACTCATTTTGATCTAAAAAGTTTTTTAACAAATCATGTCCATACTCACTCAATATCGACTCTGGATGAAACTGCACTCCTTCAATTGGCAAATCTTTATGTTTGATCCCCATAATTTCATTATCATCTGTCCAGGCTGTGATATCAAAACAGTCTGGTAATGATTTCTTATCAATGACCAATGAGTGATATCTTGTTGCAGTAAATGGACTTTTAATTCCATTAAAAACCCCTGTATTTTCATGAAATATTTGTGACGTCTTACCATGCATTATAGTTTGGGCATGAATTATTTTTCCACCAAAAGCCTGGCCAATCGATTGATGTCCTAAGCAAACACCTAAAATAGGTACTTTGCCTTTGAAAGAATTTATTAATTCAAGAGAAATTCCCGCTTCATTAGGGGTACATGGCCCAGGTGAAATAACTATATACTTTGGATTAAGTTTGTTAACTTCCTCAATAGTAATTTTATCATTTCGATAAACTTTTACTTCTTGTCCAATTTCTGAAAGATATTGGACTAAGTTATAAGTAAAAGAATCATAGTTATCTATCATTAATAACATAAGTTACTCCGTTATCCTTGCTTGAACTAACTCGGCCGCTTTCAAAATTGCTTTAGCTTTGTTTTGTGTTTCTACCCATTCATTGATTGGGACTGAATCTGAAACTATGCCCGCTCCTGCCTGGACAAAAAGTGTTTGGTTCTTTATGACTGCCGTTCTAATTGCAATTGCAACGTTCATATCTCCATCAAACCCAATATAACCCACAGCACCAGAATAAACTCCTCTTTTCGATGATTCAAGTTCATTAATTATTTCCATGGCTCTTACTTTAGGGGCTCCACTTACTGTGCCGGCAGGAAATGTTGCCTTCAGAACATCCATTGCAGAAAGTTTTTCTTTAAGCTTTCCTTCAACATTTGAAACAATATGCATTACGTGTGAATATCTTTCAATAATCATGTGATCAGTTACTTTAACTGAAGATGTTTCAGATACACGTCCAATATCATTCCTTCCTAAATCCATAAGTTGAACATGCTCAGCAATTTCTTTAGGGTCTTGCAGCAAATCTTTTTCTAAAGCCTCATCCTCATGTTCATCTTTACCTCTTGGTCTAGTTCCTGCAATTGGTCTTACAGTCACTTTTTCTCCTTCAAGAGTAACGAGTATCTCTGGCGATGCCCCAACAACATAATGATCATCCATATTATAAAAATACATATATGGTGAAGGATTAAGATTTCTCAATGTTCTATATAAAGACAATGGATTAGATTTAAAAGTCTGACTTAACCTTTGCGACAAAACAACCTGCATAGCATCACCATCGAATATATATTCTTTTATCCTTTCAACAGCTTTCAAAAAATTTTCTTCGCCAAATTCAGACTTCACTTCAGTCAAGTTATCAACAAATTTACTATCTTCAATAAGGTATGGCGAAGGGCCTTGTTTTAGTTTTTCTTCTAACACTTTAAGTCTAGAAATACCATCCTCATAGGCATTAGGGATATTTGCATCAACATAATTAACAAAATAAAGCTTACCGCTTACATTATCAAAAACAACAACTTCGTCTGAAAGCATCAAAAGGATATCTGGGAGGTCGAGTTTATCGTCTAAAAATTCTTTAGTTAACCTAGGCTCAATATATTGAATAGTCTCATAGCCAAAATAGCCCGCAAGCCCCCCCGAGAATCTTGGTAAATCAAGATTTTGAGGAGTTTTAAACTGACTCATAAATTCATCAACAAAATCTAAAGGGTTTTGGTCAGTTATTTCTTCCGATAATTTATCCTCATTAAAGACTGAGATTATATTTTTTTTAATTTGTATTCTAATTTTTGCTGGCAAACCAATAATTGAGTAACGTCCATATTTATTGCCACCATCGGCTGATTCAAGAAGATAGCTATAGCGATCGTTTGCAAGTTTTGAATAGACAGATAAAGGTGTATCTAAGTCAGCAAAACATTCAAGCACTAAGGGAATTCTATTGAACCCACTTTTTTTTAAAATATCAAATTCTTCTTTAGAAATTGTTGAAAGCATTTTAATTAATAATTTGACTTAATTCACTGAAATTAGATAAAGCATAATCTACTTTATCAGAAACAATTGACTCCTCATATTGATAACCATATGGGACTGTAATTACAAATGTGCCTGCTGCAAAACCTGCCTCAATATCAATACAAGAGTCTCCAACCATAATCGCATCTTTAGGCTCTATTTTTATTTGATTAAGAGCATATGTTATAGGCATTGGATTTGGTTTTTTTTTCTCTGTTGTATCTCCTGACACAATGATATCCATATATTCATTTAATCCTGACTTATGCATTAAATCTGAGGTATAAATACCAGGTTTATTTGTAACACATCCCAATAGAATTCCTTGCGTTTTTAAATAATTAATAGTTTTTTCTACACCTTCATACATTTGGCTATTGGCTGCAATCTTTAAGTAATGTTTTTCAAATAATTGTTCAGCTTTTTTTAAAAAAAGACTTGGATCTTTTTTTAAAGCAGCACGCAAAGACTGCTCAATCAAGTTTTTTGCGCCTTTGCCAATAAAATTTTTAATATTATCTTTTTTTAATCCAGGCATTTTTAAATCTGAAAGCATTAAATTAATAGCATCAGATAATTCAGGATCTGTTTGAAATAGAGTGCCATCCAAATCAAAAAGAATGGCTTTTGTATTAGAAAATTTTTCCAATTCTTATGCTTTTGCTAATGATGCTCTCAAAGATTGAATTATTGTTTCGTATCTATTAGGATCGTTATCATTTGCTGCACCAAAGACTGCTGAACCCGCGACAAATGTATCTGCCCCTGCTTTTGCGATTTCAGTGATGTTATCAGCATTTACCCCACCATCAACTTCAAGCCAAATTTCTCTTCCTGTCTTTTCCATATAATCATCTATTTTCTTTCTCGCTAATCTCAATTTATTGAGAGTTTGAGGGATAAACTTTTGACCACCAAACCCAGGGTTAACAGACATTAGAAGTACCATATCAATTTTATCCATGACATGGTCAAGATAATCTAGTGAGGTAGCAGGATTAAAAACTAATCCAGACTTACATCCAAGATCTCTTACCATTGATAAACTTCTATCAATATGGTTAGAAGCCTCAGGATGAAATGTAATTATATTTGCACCCGCTTTTGCAAAGTCAGGAATTATTCTATCAACAGGCTCAATCATCAAATGAACATCAATTATTGCATCTGTAACTGGTCTGATAGCCTCACATACCAAAGGTCCAATGGTTAAATTAGGAACATAATGATTATCCATAACATCAAAATGAACAATATCTGCTCCAGAAGTAATCACATCTGTTATCTCTTGTCCTAATTTCGCAAAATTAGCTGACAAAATACTAGGGGCAATTCTAAATGTTTTTTCCATATATACTAAGTTCCCAAATTAAATTCAATCGAATTATTGTAAAATGCGTATTTTACCCTTTTTTAATGAAATAACCATAAAGTAAGCAAGCAGAATAAATATAATGAAATTAAATCTCATTGGACTCAATCATAAGACAGCACCTATTGAAATTAGGGAAAAATTTGTGTTTTCTCAGGATATGCTTAGCCATATTCTTAAAGATTTAAAATTAAAAACAGGTGCTGAGGCACTTATACTTTCAACTTGCAATAGAACCGAAATATATTTTCGTGTTAAAGAACCAAAAGAAATTTATCGGTGGCTAGCTGCTTTTAATAAAGTCAAATTTACTGAACTAAAAAAATATCTTTATTCACTTTCAAACCAAGAATGTTATATACATGCCTGTAAGGTCGCATCAGGCTTAGATAGCATGCTAATTGGAGAGACACAGATTTTTGGCCAAATGAAGCAAGCTTCACAGATTGCAAATCAGTCAGGAGTTCAAGGAAAATTTATAAACACTTTTTTTCAAGAAGTCTTTAAAACTGCAAAATTAGTTAGAACAAAAACTCAGATAGGCTCAAGTCCAACTACAATTGCTTCATGCGCTCTTGCAATAGCAAAAAAAATCTTTGGGGAAATCAGCCAAACAAAAGTGATGTTTGTTGGGGCTGGTGAAATAAGTGAAATGTGTGCAAAGTATTTTCAAAAACATCAACCTAATAAAATTTCAATTGCCAACCGCTCATTTGAAAAGGGTGAGGCTTTGGCAAAGAAAGTAGGGGGAGAAGCTTGTTTAATTGGTGAAATATATGATCAGCTTCATAATTACGATATTTTAATAAGCTCTACAGCGAGTCAATTACCTATAATAGGTTTAGGCATGATCGAACAAGCACTAAAAAAAAGAAAGTTTAAACCTATAATGCTTGTTGATTTGGCAATTCCGAGAGATATTGAATCAGAAGTAAGTAAATTAGACGATGCATTTCTTTATACGCTTGATGATCTTGTAAATATAGCTCAGCAAGGTGTAACAAATAGAGAAGGCGCTATAAAAAAGGCTAATCTTATTATTGAAAATCAAGTAAAAGATTTTTATCAGAAATCCAAACAAACAAAAAATATTCCAACTATCAAAATTTTAAGAAATCAATTTGAAAAAATTGCATTAATTGAAGCAAAAAAAGCAAAAAATAAAATAAGAGAGGGCTCTCCTTCTGAAGATGTCATCAATAAATTGACAAGTAATTTAACAAAAAAATTCCTACATGGGCCAACAACAGTAATTAGGGAAAATAATCAAGATATTGAAATAGAATCATTCATAAAAAAAATATATAACATTAAAGAAGAAAAAAAATGAAAACATCAATGAAAGATAAACTGGAAGCCTTGGTTAAAAGAATTGATGATCTTAACGCTGAATTAAGTAATTCGAATGTCACAAATGATATGGAAAGGTATAAAAAAATTTCTAAAGAACATTCAGAAATTACGCCAATTGTAGAGATATATAAAAAATATCAAAAGGTAAGCCTTGATATTATTGAAGCCAAAGAGCTCCTTAGTGACCCAGAAATGAAAGCATTTGCTCAGGAAGAAATTGAGCAAGGTGAAGCTCAAATAGAGGCAGTTGAAGCTGAGCTTCTTAAGCTACTAATCCCCAAAGATGATGATGATGAAAAGAATATATTTATTGAAATAAGGGCTGGCGCTGGTGGTGATGAGTCTGCATTGTTTGTAGGCGATATTTATAGAATGTATTCAAGATATGCTGAAAGAATGGGTTGGAAAATAGAGATTATTTCAAGTAATTCATCTGAAGTTGGAGGGTATAAAGAGGTGATTATGAAGGTAATGGGCTCTGGGGTATATGCTAAGTTAAAATTTGAATCTGGCGGGCATCGCGTCCAAAGGGTTCCTGACACAGAGACTCAAGGTAGAATTCACACTTCAGCCTGCACAGTAGCAGTTCTCCCAGAAGCTGATGAAATAAGTGATGTCGATATTAATCCTGCTGATATACGCGTTGACACATATCGTGCATCAGGCGCTGGAGGGCAACACATTAATAAAACAGATTCAGCAGTAAGAATTACACATCTACCATCAGGAATCGTAGTTGAATGCCAAGATGATAGATCTCAACATCGAAATAAAGCACAAGCTATGAGTGTGCTTGCTGCACGAATAAAAGATAATCAAATTAAAGAACAACAAAGTCAGATTGCATCTGAGAGAAAATCATTAATTGGTAGTGGAGATAGAAGTGAAAGAATAAGAACTTATAATTTTCCTCAAGGGAGAATAACTGACCATCGAATTAATCTAACGCTATATAAAGTTGATTACATAATGGATGGAGATTTAACTGAATTAATTGAAGCATTAACAGCAGAACACCAAGCAGACCTTTTAGCACAAATAGAAAACGAATAAACGAATGTGTTCAATTCATACTCATCAAAAAAGAATTGTCGGGTACTTAAAAGAAAACATACAAATAAATGAACGTGAAGCAAATATTGAAGCAAATCATATTTTAAAGTTCGTCCTAAAAAAACCAATTTCATATCTCATAACAAACCAAAAAACAAAAATAAAAAAAACTGAAGATGAATTTATCTCAAAAATACTCAAAAAGCGTTCCAAAAAAGAGCCTCTTGCGTATATTTTAAGAGAATGGGATTTTTATGGTGAAACATTCTTTTTAAATAAAAATTCACTTATACCAAGACAAGATACTGAATTAATGATTGATTTAGCAATAAATCAATTCGACAAAGATTCGAGACTAAATATTCTTGATTTAGGAACAGGCTCAGGAGTAATTGGAATAACCTTATCAAAACTTTTCCCAAATTCAAAAATAACCGTTACAGATATATCGTCAAAAGCTCTGCAGGTTGCAAATAAAAATATTAAGCAACATAAGCTTAAAAATATTCACTCTATAGAAAGTGACTGGTTTAATAATATAAAAAAAAATGAAAAGTTTGATCTAATAATGACGAACCCACCCTATGTTTCAAAAGATGACCCTCATTTAATAAATCCTGAACTAAAATTTGAGCCATCAAATGCATTAGTTTCAGCTGATAATGGATTTTCTGATATTTTTAAAATCATTGATGAATCCCCAAAATTTTTAAAAGTAGAAGGGAGGCTGTTTATAGAACATGGATATAATCAGGGAGTAAAAGTAAAAAAATATTTACAAAAAAAGTCTTTTTGCAAAATTAAACAATACCAAGATCTTAACCAAAAAATTAGAGTAACGTCAGGAACAAAAATAAAAGTCTAATGTTGATTCAAATAGTATAATTCCTAAATGAAAGAAATTAATTCAGTTGGGATTGTAAAATCAAAAACATTTAAATGCTCAGACCCAATAAAGTTATCTTGTGGGAAAACACTTGATAATTATGACCTTATTTATGAAACATATGGAAAATTAAACTCCGCTAAAGATAATGCAGTTTTAGTTTGTCATGCACTCACTGGTAATCAACACGTTGCTGGTAAATATAAAAAAACAGATAAGTATCCTGGCTGGTGGGATAATCTTGTTGGGCCAGGAAAGCCATTAAATACTAATAAATTTTTTGTCATTGGTGTTAATAATTTAGGAGGCAATGAAGGAAGTACAGGTCCTAAATCAATCAATACAAAAACAAAGAAAGCCTGGGGAGCAAACTTTCCGATCATTACAGTTGAGGATTGGGTCAAAACACAAAAAGCATTAATTGATTTCCTAGGGATTAAAAAGCTATCTGCCGTAATTGGTGGAAGTCTAGGTGGTATGCAAGCATTAGAGTGGAATCTACAGTTTCCAAATGAAGTTTCTAATACCGTCATAATTGCTGCAGCACCAAATCTTACTGCTCAAAATATTGCTTTTAATGAAGTTGCTAGGCAATCCATTATTACAGATCCAGATTTCAATAAAGGTAATTTCTATTTAAATAAAAATAAGCCAAAGCGTGGTTTAAGAATTGCACGTATGTTAGGTCATATTACCTATCTATCAAACGATGTTATGGGGAGCAAATTTGGAAGAAAAATAAAAAATAAAAATTTTCTATACAATTTTGAAACAGAATTTGAAATTGAATCATATTTAAATTATCAGGGTGATAAATTTGCAAAAGAGTTTGATGCTAACACCTATATACGCATGACAAAGGCTTTAGACTATTATGACCCAACAAATAAAAACAAAAAAAAACTAAGTGAAGTTTTTAAAAAAATTAAATCTAAATTTTTAGTCATTTCTTTCACTAGTGATTGGCGATTTTCTCCAAGTCGATCAAAAGAAATGGTCAAGGGGCTTTTAGACAATAATGTTGAGGTAAGTTATGCTGAAATTACAGCTGCAAGTGGGCATGATGCTTTTTTAATGTCTGATGTTCATTACCATGAAATTATAAAATCTTATTTTAATAAAGCATTTAAATCAAAATGAAAAATTTTAATCAAAAGACAAGATATGATTTTTCAATTATTGAAAATTGGACTCACTCAAATTCAAAAGTTTTAGACCTTGGATGTGGAGACGGAGGCTTATTAAATTATTTAAAATATAGAAAAAATATTAAAGGTTTTGGCATTGAAAAAAATCCTGAGAATTGGTTATTATCATTAAAAAACAATATTGATGTCATCCAAATGGACTTAGAGGCAGGTTTAGCTGGGTTTGAAACTAAATCATTTGATTTAGTAATTTTGTCGAGAACTATTCAATCTATGAGGAACGTAGAGGATATCATTCATGAAATGTTGAGAGTTGGAAAAGAGGTAGTGATAACATTCCCAAATTTTGGTTATTGGAAAAATCGCTTACAAATTCTGCAAGGTTATATGCCCGTATCTAAAGAATTGCCATTCAAATGGTACGATACTCCAAACGTACATTTGTGCACAATTCATGATTTTGATAGTTTTTGTAGAAAAAATAAAATTAAAGTAAAAGAACGTCTAATCTTAACTGATAAAAAATCCGTTAATTTTTATCCTAACTTTTTTGGAGCTTTTGCTTTATATAAATTAGTTTCAAAATAAACACCCAAAAATGACAAAAACAGATATCCAGTGGAAAGATTTACTTACCAAAAAAATTGTTATTTGTTTTTTTACTGGTTTTACTTCAGGTTTACCCTTATTTATTCTCATCAGCTTACTTCCTGCTTGGCTTGATGAAAGTGGACTGGATTTAAAAGCCATAGGACTTTTTGCTTTAATCCAACTTCCATATGCATGGAAATTCATTTGGGCACCTTTATTCGATCGTTTCACACTTTCAATGGGAAGAAGAAGAGGATGGCTAATAATTTTTCAACTCATTTTGCTTTGTTTAATTTCTTTATGTGGATTTATTGATCCCAAAGCTCAGATTATGACTATTGCCATCATTTCTTTAGGCATTGCCTTTTTTAGTGCAAGTCAAGATATTGTTATTGATGCGTACAGAAGAGAATTACTTCTTGATCCAGAATTAGGGCTCGGAAATGCAGTTCATGTGAATGCATATAAATTTGCAAGCTTAGTTCCTGGTTCACTTTCTTTAATATTGGCTGATTACTTTTCTTGGGAATTCGTATTTACTGTTACGGGTTTATTTATGATCCCTGGGATTATTCTCACTATTTTAATTTCTGAACCCAAGCTCAAATCAGCCCCACCAAAAACATTAAAAGAGGCGGTCGTTGACCCATTTAGAGAATTTATAGGAAGAAAAGGTATTAACAATGCCTTGCTAATTTTATTATTCATTTTTCTTTACAAAATTGGTGACAGTATGGCAACCGCCCTTGCCACCCCTTTTTACCTAGATCTTGGTTTTTCAATGACAGAGATTGGCATTATTGCTAAAAATGCAGGTCTTTGGACAAGCATAGCTGGTGGGATAATTGGCGGTATATGGATGGTTAAATTAGGTATTAATAAAGCCTTATGGATTTTTGGGTTATTACAAATGTTTGCCACTTTAAGTTTTGCTTGGTTGGCCAGTGTAGGACATGATAATACTGTCTTAGCAATCACTGTTGGATTAGAATTTTTTGCGGCCGGTCTCGGAACAACTGCTTTTGTAGCATTCATTGCAAGAGCGACTAACCCAAAATATACTGCCACACAATTTGCATTATTTAGTAGTCTTGCTTCTGTACCAAGAACATTCACCAATGCATCAACCGGTTACTTTGTTGATTTTTTAGGCTGGTATTATTTCTTTATTTTCTGTTTTTTCTTAGCAATTCCAGGCATGTTTTTATTATTAAAAATTGCTCCTTGGAAAAAGTAACTTATTTATAATCAATGATTAATGGTGCGTGATCACTAAATCGTTCATCCTTATAAACACTCGATTTTTCCGCCTTCATTGCATACTCGTAATTTGATATTTGATAGTCTATGCGCCACCCGACATTTTTGAGCCAAGCCTGCCCTCTGTTACTCCACCAAGTATATGAGTTCTCTCCATCATCTGGATGAAGTAAACGATAAACATCTACCCATTTACCCTTTTTAAATAATTTAGATAGCCATGCTCTCTCATCAGGTAAAAAACCTGAATTTTTTTTGTTCCCCTTAAAATTCTTTAAGTCAATTTCATGATGAGCAATATTAAAATCTCCACAAATAACGACATTCTTTCCAAGATTCAACTTTTTATCAAAAACCTTATAAATTTTATCCAGCACTCTATATTTAAAAGTCTGTCTTTCTTCTCCTGATGACCCCGATGGTAAATAAACTGAAATAATTGTAATTTTTTCAAATTCCAGCTCAATATATCTGCCTTCATCATCAATTTCTGGAATACCTAAATGCTTTGTAATCTTAATTGGATTTTTTTTTGTATAAATGCCAACGCCACTATAACCCTTCTTTATTGCATAACTAAAATGACCCATATATGAATATGGAGAAGTCATTAAAGCTGATAAATCAGCTTCTTGTGCTTTAAGTTCTTGCAAACAAATAAAATCTGCATTTTGTTTTTTTAACCAAGGGAAAAAATCTTTTCTTTCAGCCGCTCGGATGCCATTTAAATTTAAGGTTATAATCTTCATAAGTTTAATTAAAAATAATTCTATGCAGCAATCTTTTATAAAATTTGCACTTGAAAAAAATGTGCTTCAGTTTGGAGATTTTACTACTAAAGCAGGTAGAAGGAGTCCTTATTTTTTTAATCTTGCTTCATTTGATGATGGAGATAGTCTTAAAAAGTTAGGTGAATTTTACGCTGAAAAGATTATTGAAGAAAAGATAGAATTTGACTTATTGTTTGGTCCAGCTTACAAGGGTATTTCGCTTGTAGGTGCTATAGCCATTGCCCTTTCAAATAAAGGTATTAACATAAAGTTTTCATCTAATAGAAAAGAAGTTAAAGACCATGGAGAAGGTGGTTTAATTATTGGTGCACCAATTTCAGGAAAAATTTTGATCATTGATGATGTAATTTCTGCAGGTACGTCGATAAAGGAAAGCTTCAACATTATCAATTCCTTTAATGCAGAAATAGTCGGCATTGTTGTATCAATTGATCGAAAAGAAAAAGGAAGCAATCAATTATCTGCTATTGAAGAAATATATGAAAAATATCAAGTTCCTGTCAACTCAATTATTGATCTGGATAACATTATTGATTTCTTAAAAAAAGATATTAGTAATAAAAAAATTCTAGATGGAATGCTTGCGTACAAACAAAAATACGGTGTTTAATTTTTTAATTTCTCTTTAAGTAATTGACTAACTTGGCCAGGATTTGCTTTTCCTTTAGAGGCTTTCATTACCTGCCCAATTAATGCATTAAATGCTTTGTCTTTTCCAGACTTATACTCTTCTACCATCGCTTCGTTATCTTGCAAAACTTGATTCAAGATATTTTCAATTTCATTTACGTTTGAAATTTGTTTGAGTCCAAGTTTTTCTATCACATCATCAACACTTTTTTCTTGATCCCAAATTTCATCGAAAACTTTTTTTGCAGCATTATTAGAAATTGTTTTATCTTCAATTCTCAATATTAATTGAGCAAGCTTACTTGCTTTCAAAGGGCAATTTTCAATATCTATACTTAATTCATTAAGTCGTGAAAAAAGATTTGTTAAAATCCAATTTGAAGCTAGTTTTGCACTCACATTAAAAGTCAGCAAATCTTCAAAATAATTAGCAACAGCAATGTTTGACGTAATACCATCGGCATCATAACTAGAAAGATCGAATTCTTTAATTAGACGTGCCTTCATCTCATTAGGTAATTCATACATTTCAGCTTTGATAACATTTATTTTTTCTTGACTTATTTCCAGAGGCAATAAATCTGGGTCTGGAAAGTATCGGTAATCGTTCGCCTCTTCTTTAGATCGCATTTCTCTTGTTTCTCCTGAGTCTGGATCAAAAAGAATTGTGGACTGTTTAATTGCCCCTCCATCCTCTAATCTTTCAATCTGCCAATTAACCTCATAATCAACAGCCTGCTTAATAAATTTAAAAGAATTTAAGTTCTTAATTTCTCGTCTAGTACCCAGTTGTTTGTCTCCTTTTTTCTTAACTGAGACATTGACATCGCAACGAAAATTTCCCTCTTGCATATTCCCATCACAAATACCTATCCATTGAACTAATTCATGAAGTTTTTTAGCATAAGACACCGCCTCTTCAGCAGAACTCATATCTGGTTCCGTTACAATTTCAAGTAAAGGTGTTCCTGCTCTATTTAGATCGATGCCTGATTTACCTTCCTCAACTCCATGAACAGATTTTCCAGCATCTTCCTCTAAATGCGCACGTAAAATTCTTACAATTTTATTATCATCCCCCATTGAAATTGATAGACTGCCTTCTCCCACAATAGGCAGTTCAAACTGACTGATTTGATATCCTTTAGGTAAATCTGGATAAAAATAATTTTTTCTAGCGAAAATAGATTTCTTTGCAATTTTTGCATCAACTGCCAGACCAAACCTTATCGCACAATTTACTGCCTCTTCATTTAAAACTGGAAGAACGCCAGGATAAGCAAGACTCACCAGACATGCATGCGCATTTGGTTCTCCTCCAAAGCTCGCGGAGGCACCCGAAAATATTTTTGATTTAGTTTTTAATTGAACATGCGTTTCAATTCCAATGACAATATCCCATTCCATTTATTCAAATCCTTTGGGAGATAAACGATGCCAATCGGTATTCATCTGAAACATATTTGCAACGTTTAGAAGTTTAGCTTCACTAAAATAATTCCCGATAAGTTGCATACCTACAGGAAGATTATTTATTAAACCCGCTGGCATTGAGAGCCCAGGCAAGCCAGCAAGATTTGTTGAAATTGTATAAACATCTTGCATATACATTTTAAGGGGATCCTCTTTTTTATCGCCAATTGGGAAGGCCACTGAAGGCGCTGAAGGACCTAAAATAACATCGCATTTTTTGAAGGCCTTACTAAAATCTTCTGAAATTAATCTTCTGATTTTTTGGGCTTTTAGGTAATATGCATCATAGTAACCCGCGCTAAGAACATAAGTACCTATCATTATTCTTCTTTTGACTTCGTCTCCAAATCCTTCTTCTCTTGTCTTACAATACATATCCATTAAATCATCGTATTCTTTTGTGCGATAACCATATCGAACGCCATCATATCTAGATAAATTACTCGAAGCCTCGGCAGGGGCAATTACATAATAAACCGGAATTGATAAATGATTATTGGGTAAGCTTATATCAACAATTTCAGCACCTAATTTTTTATATTCATTTATGCCTTGCTCAATAATCTTTTCAACATCAGGATCTAACCCCTCACTAAAAAATTCTTTTGGAATACCAATTTTTAATCCTTTTATGGGGTCTTTAATACCGTTTAAATAATTTTCTTTTTCTCTTTCGATACTTGTTGAATCTTTAGAATCATGACCACTCATTACATTTAGCATTGCAGCGCAATCTTCTGCTGAATGACACATTGGTCCCGCCTGATCAAGACTTGATGCGAACGCAATCATCCCGTATCTCGATACAAGACCATAAGTAGGTTTCAAACCTGTCAAACCACATAAAGAAGCAGGTTGCCTAATAGAGCCTCCTGTATCTGTTGCCGTTGCAGCTGGCGCTAACATTGCTGCAACGGCAGCTGCACTCCCCCCTGAACTTCCCCCTGGTACATTTTTTATATTCCAGGGATTTTTGACGTTGCCATAATAAGAAGTTTCATTTGATGAACCCATCGCAAATTCATCCATGTTAGTTTTACCAAGATTCACAGCACTTATCTCATTAAACTTTCTAATTACAGTCGCATCATATGGAGAAATAAAATTATCTAACATTTTTGAGCCACAAGTAGTTTTCCAACCTTCGGCACAAAAAATATCTTTTTGTGCGATTGGAACGCCTGTTAAATAATCTTGTTTGCCTTCTTTAATTATTGAATCAGAACGACTAGCCATAGCTAAGCTTTTGTCTTTATCAATACTAATAAAAGCATTTATAGACAAATTATATTTTTCTAATCTATCCAAAAAAAATTGTGTGAGTTCCACACTTGAAAATTTTCTTGCTTTTAAGCCTTCAGACAGCTCTCTGAGTGATAATTTTTCCATTGTTTATTCAATTACCCTTGGCACAATAAACAAAGATTGATCCGTTTCTTCAGATAAATCTAAAGATTTTTTTCTAATATCGGCTTCTGTAACCTTGTCTTGTCTTAAAGGTTGATTGATATCAAGCGCATGCGCCATAGGCTCAATTCCATCAGTGTTTACTTTTGTCATTTGTTCAATCAAACCCAAAATACCCTCTAGCTTTTCACTTACTTGGCTAGCCTCGAGTTCGTTAATATTGATTCGAGCTAAATGCGCAATTTTTTTAATTTCATCATTATTGAATTTCATTGAATAAAAACACCAATTTTTGTGATTCTAGAATCTTTCATTCCAACAGTAAGAGATCCTGATTGATCTGAATTTGTTCTCATAGAACGAAATTTAAAAAGCATAAACGGTATACCGTTTTTACCTATTCTTTCTTGTCTGTAGAAAACACCTCCAGGAGATGAAAGTATAAGAATGGCGATTATAATCCCGAATGGCAGAAAAAAAGCCAATACCAGAAGGGAAAAAATAATATCAAATGCTCGTTTCATTATTTATTTCCTTAAAACCATTTCAACGGATGAAATTACAGCTTCAATCACCAGGCTTACCTGATGGTCATTAAGATTGTAATATACTGGCAAGGTTATTTCCGTTTGATATTTCTTGTGGGCAACGGGGTATTCACTTATACGATACCTTAAATTTTTATAGGCAGTGAGTAGTGGTAAAGGTTGAAAATGAACATTGACAGAAACATTCTTGTCAAATATATACTGAATGATGGTGTCTCGTTGTTCTTCTGTAATGTCTTTTATGCGAAGTAAGTATAGATGATGACTCGATGTTTTATGTTTACTGATATGCGGCGGTAGAATAGCCCAATTCTTATCATTAAAGGCTTTATCGTATAAAGAAAAGATTGCTTCTCTTCTTTCTAAATTCTCAGCATATCTATCCAACTCAACTAAGCCAATGGCAGCTTGTATGTCAGTCATGTTGCATTTATAACCAGGAATGACAACATCGTACTTCCAGGCTCCTTTTTTTGTTTTTGCCAAAGCATCTTTTGATTGTCCATGGAGGGTTATGGTAACAAATTCTTTATACAATTCGTCATGATTGAATCCTTCAGGTAAATTAAAACAAACGGCGCCACCTTCGGCTGTTGTGAGGTTTTTTACGGCATGAAATGAAAAACATGTGATATCAGCCAAGCTTCCTGATCGTTTGCCTTGGTATTCGGCTCCAAAGCTATGAGCAGCATCCGAAGCAATCAATATTCGACCTAATTGTTTTTGTTTGTCATTGGAAGGATTAAAGCTTTGTTGATGTTTTTTAGCAATTGCAAAAATCTCATCGTAATCACATGGGTATCCTGATACATCAACAGGCATAATGACTTTTGTTTTGGATGTAATAGCGTTCTCAATTTTATCTAGAGCAATATTAAAGTCGTCTTCACTAATATCAACCATAACGGCTTTTGCTCCGGTGTGCAGCACAACATTTGCACTTGCGCAATAGGTGTATACAGGAATGATCACCTCATCACCGGGACCGATGCCCCACCATCTCAAGAAGACTTCCATTCCCATGGTCCAAGAATTCACAGCAACGGTTGTTTTGCAGCCGCAATATTCAGTGATTTTCTTTTCAAATAGCTTGGTTCTTGGTCCAGTAGTAATCCAACCACTTAATAATGCGGCATTTACTTCATCTAAAACTTTTTGGTCAATACGCGGGGGTGAAAAGGGTATCATGATTAAAGTAATTCATTTTTATGTTTCTCTAGAAATCTCATCAAAGAATCCATATGATTAATATCCGTTGGTAAATTTACAATTTGTCGAGAAACTTCTTGAGCAATGGGAAATTCAGAAACATTTAATTTCCATTGGCTCAAATCGTCTTGTACGGGGTGAAGTGGAGAAGTAAACCAATCTCCCATTGGGATTTTATTTTTTTCTGCAGCGAGTAAAAATGATTCTCTGTTTTTGACCAGTGCGGGAAACTTTAGAAAAGAATGATTACCGATTAGTTCACAAGACAAATGGCATTTGTTTTGGGATTGCATCCACTCATTTATTTTTACTCCATTTTTTTTTCTTGCTTCAATAACTTTATTTAATTCCTTCAAGGCTTTTATGCCATTATGGGCCTGAACTTGTGATAAGCCCATAAAGTAATTATTCGGCTCCTGAACTCCTTCAATCTCCTCTTTTGAAGATGAACCAACGACGAATCCAATGGCACTTAACCTACGGTAAAGTCTTAAAAGAAACCAATAAGACCAATTTTTAAGAATATATGTTCTTGCAAAAAGCAGAATACGAAGATTCAGTACATTTTTAAAGCTAGGGGTCTTTAGTTCCTTATTTATATTTTCAATCTTCCCTAATAGATCTTTATTTTGTACATATAAAATCCCTCCGATCCCGGTGGAAAAGGGTTTATTCCATTGCGTTGAATAAAATGAACAATCCGTTTTTAAACCATTAAAGACACCATTGTAAGTACCTCCAAAACCATGAGTGCAATCCTCTAAAGTATAGATTCCTCGTGACGATGCAAGAGTAATGATTTCATCAACTTCAAATGACAAGCCAAGCATGTTTTGGATTAAAATGCATTTTGTTTTTGGACTTAATTTGTCCTCAATGTTTTTGGCAGAAGCACAAAGACTATTTTTGTCAATATCTACATATACGGGTGTGGCTCCTAAATAAATGATGGCATTAGGGACAACAACACAGGTAAATGCAGGCAAGATTACTTCATCTCCTTGACCAATATTCATCGCTTTTAAGGCAGTATATAATGCGACTCTTCCCTTCCAATAGGTCTGAATGGTTTTTTGATGTACACCAAGATAATCAGAAATAGTATTATGATATGTTTCTTGCTTATTCATGCTTTTTTTACAAAAGGAATTGATAAAAGGCCCATTAAAGACCCTAATCCATAACTAAAATGTAAGCTTAAAAACCCAAAAAACAAATGAAAAAAAGTTGTTTTATTGGATGTTATACAAGCCGAAAAATAGATAATCCCCAACACATAAAGTAATAATGAAAGTGCAGAGAGATAAATGAAAGGAAAGTATAGAAATGAAAGCAACGAGGGTATAGTCAGTGAAAGCACAAATAGCATGGGTATAAAATGCCTGGCACTAAGAGAAGAAAACCTACGGGTGATAAAAACAGTGAGCAAATTCCATTTGCCATTTTTATAGTTATTAGAGCTTAATTCTCTATAGGTTTCTCTTGCAAAATAATTACAGCTCGTTTCCGGAATCAAATAAATTTTACCACCATTTTCTGTTAATCTCTTTGATAATTCCATGTCATGATTGCGAACTAGTTTTTCATCATATCCACCAGCTTTAACGAGAACCTCTTTTTTGTATAGGCCAAAAGGAACAGTATCAACTTCAATTTTCTTGGTGCTTCCCGTTCTGAAAATAGAATTACCAACACCAAATCTATGCTGCAATACTTCTTGAATAGCACAGGAAATCTTGGTTTCATTTTTCACCAATGTCTTCATTGGTCCACCAACTCCAATAGCACCCGGTGTGTTTTCTAATGCATTTATTAAAATTTCAATATAATTTTTGTCAAAAGAGCTGTGTGCACTGGCTATTAATACATAGGGAGAGGAGGCATTATGCAATCCCAGATTTAAAGACACCGGGGTTATTGTTTTTGGATTTTCTACTATTTTAAGCTGATCATATTCTATTTTCAGTTTATTTAAAATGGATAAGGTTCCATCACTACTCATACCATCTACCACAATAATC
>ENA-OQVM01001819-OQVM01001819.1-marine-metagenome-genome-assembly--contig:-NODE-1819-length-26721-cov-8.539408_pt1 | contig 26721 bp, 15 predicted proteins | sample MGYA00237776_ERZ505498 | MGnify/ENA primary metagenome ERZ505498 (study PRJEB26159, sample SAMN06265151) | marine metagenome | isolation source: Helgoland LTER site | place: Germany:Helgoland, sampling...
GTTCTATTGCTTTGAAGTATAGGAATCTCATCATTTCCTTCAATTTTCTGAACCTTGTCTTTTAGTTCAATCAAAACACGTTGTGCGGTCTTGAGTCCAATTCCTTTTACTCCTTTAATTGCGGCTAAGTTTTCGCTTAAAATAGCGTGCTGAATTTCTTGGGGTGACATTGACGAAAGCATGGTTCGGGCAATACTTGCACCAATCCCCGAAATGGAGATTAAAAGTCTGAAAACTGTACGTTCAATCGGCTGAAAAAAGCCAAACAACGTATGGGAATCTTCTTTGACTTGTAAATGCGTAAACAACTTAATGGATTCGTCTGCTCCCAATTGTCCGAAGGTATGTAAGGATATATGAACCATATAACCCAAACCGTTGCAATCTATAATTACATGGGTAGGATGTTTTTCGACAAGTTTACCTTTAATCTGTGCAATCATCTTTTTTGCTTTTGTTGTGCATCAATTACTGCAACTGCAGCCATATTAACAATCTCATCAACGCTGGCTCCTAATTGTAGTACGTGAATGGGTTCTTTTAATCCCAATAAAATAGGGCCAACCGATTGGTTTTTGTTCAGCTCTTTCATCAATTTATAGGTGATGTTTGCCGATTCTAAATTTGGAAAAATCAGGGTATTGACATTCTTTTTAGCGATTTCTGAAAAAGGAAATCGTTCTTCTAACATGTCTCGGTTTAAGGCAAAATCAGACTGTAAAGGACCGTCTACAACTAAATCTGGATAGTATCGGTGAAGGTAGGCTACCGCATCGGTTACTTTTCCTGCATTGGGATGTTTTGAAGATCCAAAATTGGTGTACGACAGCATCGCCATAACAGGTTTGATTCCGAACATCTCAACAATTTTAGAGGTCATAAAACCAATTTTAGCCAATTCCTTTGCCGTTGGATCAATATTAATAGACGTATCCGAAATAAAAATCGGTCCTCGATCGGTCAACATCATATTGGTTGCTGCAATTTTCGATACGCCTTTGTCTTTTCCGACAACATCAAGTACAGGTTTGATTACCGACGCATAGTTTCTAGAATAACCTGAAAGCATTGCATCTGCATCCCCATTTTTCACCATCATTGCTGCAAAGTAGTTTCGCTCCCGCATCAAAGATTCTGCTTCGTATAGTGTTACTCCTTTTCTTTTCTGCTCTTCCCAAAAAAGATTGGCGTATTTGCTTTTTATGTCTAATTGCTCATCACTCTTTGGATCTAAAATCGTAACCTCTTCCTGGAAGTTAATCGATTCCATCAAATCAGAAATTACATCTTTTCTTCCCAAAAGTATGGGTTGACCAATACCTTCTTCCATTACAATTTGTGCTGCCTTGAGAACATCCAATTGATCTGCTTCCGCAAATACAATTTTCTTTGATGCCGATCTAGCACGGTCATGAATGAGGCGGATCATTTTTTGATCTTTTCCAATCAATCCTGCAAGTTGTTCTCTATATTTCTCCCAATCCTCAATCGGTTCTTTTGCAACTCCTGATGCTATTGCTGCTTTTGCAACGGCAATTGGCACTTCCTCGATCAGTCGAGGGTCAAAGGGTTTTGGAATGATATAGTCGCGTCCAAAAGATAAATTGGTTTCTTGATAAGCGATATTAACTTGTTCTGGAACTGGCTTTTTAGTCAATTCAGCTAAAGCTTCTACTGCTGCCATTTTCATGGCCTCATTAATCTTAGTCGCACGAACATCGAGCGCTCCTCTAAAGATAAAAGGAAACCCTAAAACATTGTTCACTTGATTGGGATGATCTGAACGGCCAGTCGCCATGATGATATCATCACGGACAGAGCAGGCTAAATTATATTCTATTTCCGGATCAGGATTTGCCATTGCAAAAACGATCGGGTTGGGATTCATAGCCTTCAGCATATCTACGTTTACAATATCTGCCTTTGATAAGCCAATAAACACATCTGCATTGACCATTGCTTCGTCAAGTGTGTGGACATCAATTGCCGTGGCAAATTCTTTTTTCTCTGGAGTTAAAGACTTACGATCTTCTCGAATGACGCCCTTACTGTCAGTCATGATTATATTTTCGTCAAGCGCTCCAAAGGCTTTATACAAACGAGTACAAGAAACTGCAGCAGCTCCCGCACCTGAGATCACGATGCGGACATCACTTATTTTTTTGTCAGCTAATTCCAATGCGTTTAACAAGGCTGCACACGAAATGATAGCGGTTCCATGTTGGTCGTCATGCATTACCGGAATATCCAATTCTTCTTTCAAGCGACGTTCAATCTCAAAAGCTTCGGGTGCCTTAATATCTTCTAAATTGATCCCACCAAAAGTTGGGGCAATTGCTTTTACGGCTTCAATGAATTTCTCAGGATCCTTGGCATCTACCTCAATATCAAACACATCAATTCCAGCAAAGATTTTGAATAACAACCCTTTCCCTTCCATCACAGGCTTGGAAGCATCAGGACCAATATCACCTAGGCCTAAAACTGCTGTCCCATTCGAGATTACCGCAACTAGATTTCCTTTGTTGGTGTATTTATAAACATCTTCTGGATTTTTTTCGATTTCAAGACAGGGAACCGCAACCCCAGGCGAATAAGCCAAAGCTAGGTCACGTTGGGTGCTGTACCTTTTGGTAGGAACGACTTCAATTTTACCGGGCCGAGGTTTGGCATGATATACTAAAGCTTCTCTTCTTTTACGTTCTTTGCTCATAATTTATGTGTCGAAGAACAAATGTAGCAAGACTGAAGGATTAACAAATAGTTAATGCTGAATATTAGTTAAAAAAAAGAGCACCGAAGTGCTCTATTTAATTAGTAGAAATAAAAAAACTAGTTAATAATCTGGATTTTGGGTTAAATCTTCAATTTTAACAATAACATTTCTTGTGTTTTCAGTGTACATTTTAATTTGTCTGTTACCATCAATTTTCAAATAAATTTTTTCATTCAACTTACTGTGTTTTACTTTAAAGAATGAATTTCTGGGGTACCATTTTTCAAGGATATCAATCAATTCTTCTTTAAGTTTTAACGCATTATACTCTTCATTCCAAATCGACCAACCTAAGTATCGAAACTTGTGATCCATACCCGTCATGATATTGTTTTCATTAAAACTACCATAAAATAACATTTCGATATCATCGGCAGTATTATCGGGGTCTTTTGAAAGTAAAGTTTTTGAGACGTATTTATTGTCATCACTTTGTATAACCATAACCCGTCACAACTACTTCATCCAACTCATTGTCGGTTGCTAAAGTGATGGTAAGGTTATCTTGTCCATTAACAGGAACATCTAAAGTAGAAAAACCAACAAAAGAGACTTCGAGAATCGCGTCTGCAGGGGCATTAATACTAAAATTTCCGTCAAAGTCAGTTGAAACACCATTTGATGTTCCTTTTACTACAACAGTCGCCCCTGGTAAAGGGCCGTCATCGCTCGTAACTATACCGGATACAGTCTGAGCTGAGGTCACTAATCCTACTGTGAGAAGTAGTGCCGTAAAAAATGTTTTTAAGTTCATTTTTTTCATTCTAATTTAATTAATTGATTGATTAGCATATAATTAACAAATAGAATAGTGGAAAATAAAGTTCCCAGATGGGAGTCCCGAATGGGATAATGACCAAAGCCTCCTTGAAGTACTTGTTCTTTTGGAGCTGGATTCAAACCATAACAAAAAACTCTTTTGAAACTCAAAAGAGTCTCGAAAGTGTGTAGCGTCAGATTACAAGGGTGTAATGTGTTGTACATAGGTTTGATAAGAATTGGTAGATGCAACTTACAATACCTATTCTGAAGTATAAACCATGTGTGAACAAAACGTTAATGTTTCTTTACTAAATCATTTTCGGAAGCAGTAAAAAACATCATATACTATATAAAATTAAACCGTTGAATCTTCTGAATCCCGAACAAAAAGAGAGAAAATGCCAGCGATTACCATACAAGCACCAGCCAGTCGAATTACATTTATGGGGTTACTCCCTAATAAATCGTAAACAAAGTACTGCATGGTGAAGATTTCAATAATCATTGGAATCACAATAAACATATTGAATATACCCATGTAGATTCCCATTTTATCACTTGGAATAGACGCTGCTAACATTTGATAGGGCATGGCCATCATCGATGCCCAAGTAATTCCTAATCCAAAAGAAAATAAATAAATTTGAGAAACTGGGATTCCACTTCCAAAAGGAATGGTGAAGAGAATATCGGTATCATTCAAAAAGGGCATTGCCATGAGTCCAATTCCTCCTAGTAAAAGGCTAATAAAATGTAGATTCTTTGCTCCTAATTTTCTTGCAATTGGAATCATGGGGAATGCGATCAAAACACAAATGATGTTGTACGTTCCATTCAGATTTCCAGTTAAAAGTTGCGCTTGGTTGAAAAAAGAAGTGTTTTGATCCAGGGTATCGAAAAGTGACAAGGATAAAGCAGAAGTTAGATACTGCCAATAACAAAACATCGCGTACCAAGAGAAAAACATTACGGGAATTAATTGCCGCATGGTCTTTGGCATTTTCATGAAAGCCGCTTTGATTTCTTTTAGCGTTCTTGAAAAAGTATTCCCTTTCGCTTTATTTGCAGTAATTACTGCCAATTCTGCTTCGGTTGGTGGGTATTCGGAAGTAGTTAATACCGTTACTAAAATGGTTCCTATAGAAGCAATAGCTCCAATACCAAAAGCCCAATAAGTAGACACAGGAACTCCGTTGTCCATCGTATCGCTCAAAGCCAAAATCCCAAAAGAAACTAAAATAACCGGTGTAAAATTGGACATGATGCTTCCTAACCCTGTAAAGAAACTTTGCATTAAGAAACCAATTGAATACTGTTTTTTAGGCAATTTATCTGAAACAAAAGCGCGGTAAGGTTCAAGAGCAATATTATTTGCAGCATCAAGGATCCAGAGTAGACTAGCTGCCATCCATATCGAACTTGAAAAAGGCATTGCAATCAAAGCTAAACTCGCAATCAGGGCACCAATTAAAAAAAACGGTTTTCTTCTTCCAAACTTTGGAGACCAAGTACCATCGCTTATTGCACCAATAACGGGCTGCACTAGGAGTCCTGTAACGGGACCTGCTAACCACAACATAGGGAGTTCAGCTTCGTTTGCGCCGAGATAGCGATAAATCGCACTCATGTTACTCTGTTGTAGTCCAAAACTAAATTGAACCCCAAAAAAACCAAAGTTCATGGTTAAGATTTGCCAGAAGGAAAGTTGTTTTTTTTGCATCATAATTTAATTAAGAGCGAGTTCTTTATCTCCCCCAGTGAATGTCTGAATTCTCTGTACAATGTGCTCTCCAACTTCCTGTCCTTGGGCTACGCCCTCTTCTATTGCCATCATATAATGTATACCACCGTAGAGTCTCGAAACTGCTGCTTCTTCAGAAGCTTCAATAAAAGAACCATAGGAACGAACGGGTAAACCGTATTCTATTTCCGTAGTATCATCAAAAGCGAAATTATCGCCAAATAAGTCTGTTAATGTGATCGCTGCAGCTCTTGAAATAACTGAATGACCGCTTGTGTATTCTGGAAAAGGTGGGGTTTGTAAAATAGGTAACCACTCCTCATCGTAATGTTTATTAATCAATGTTTCTGGGCGTACAACCAATGTGTTCCACTTTTCATCCCAACAACTAATAAAAGCGTCAAATAGTGCAATCGTTACGTTGGCATAAGCATTCGTAGTTGCTTGAAAATCGCTCTTTGCCTTTCGCGTTGCAATGGATGTAATTCCAATCCAATGTCCTCCAGGGGTTATTTTTTTGGTAGCAAACATAGCATGTCCACGATGATGGGTTACATAGGGATTGCAATCCCAAAACTTAGCAATTTCTAATTGCTCATCGGTAATGTTTTTTCCAATTTCATATACTTCCTTCAGCTGAATCTGAAACGGACTCCCTTCAGTTAAATCAAAAGCCAAAGGTGGCTTCGGTGGAAATTGATTGGAAGAATCTAAGGCCATAGTGCGAATTTGATTCCAATGGGGTTCAATACCGTCCATATAGTCTGGGGGTGTTGGCTTCCAATAATGCTCTTCTTCTTGGATGGTGTATTTTGGAAAGGTTCGTGTTTGATTGTATAAATCGCCCTTGGCCCAAGCTAAAATATGAGCTGCAACCTCAGCTCCAAATTTTTTGGAGGCCTTGAGAACTGACCGAGGAACACCTTTATCTTTTAGTTGCTGATCTAAATTTTCTTGAAAAGCATTCATCCTATCTTCAGAAAAAATAAAAGCTTTTCCGACTTGATTAAATGCATGAAGGGAGGCTATGTTATAATTTACATTTTCGTTTGTTGACTTAGTCAATGGTTCTAATCCCTTAACTTGACCGCTTAGAGAAGCATAGGATTCTTCATTTGCCAACTGCATTGTTTGGTAAGCTGCTATCGCAGGATATAAGTACACTCGGCTTGCAACTGGTGGAGAAAAAATATCATAAACGATGATGTCAGTAAGGTTTTTGACATTTGCCTGAACCAATTCAGGATCTTTTATTTTTTCCTTATACGACTGATCTTGAGCACACGAAGCCAAAGTAAGACTCAATAACATTAATTTAAAAAAATAACTTCTATTCATTATTTTGTTTATTTGGATGTAACTAAAAACACAAAACTATTTTGTGTGGCAATTACGAATTGATTGTTTTTTAGAAATTCAACTGCACGTGATGATACAGATTTGGGCAAGTTAAAACTTTTATGCGATTCAAAATATAATGTTTCCGAATTAAAGTCCGATAACATTCCTCCAGGGTTAGCTCCTAAGGGGCCCAATTCGATTACAAAGTCAAAATAATTTCCAACATAAGAAACCGTTTTCTTTTCTGGATCAACTAAGATATCTTCAATAGAAGACTGTTGTGCGACTTTGGGTAACGGAATTCCTTTAAACCCGTCCGGAGTATTCAAATACACCATGGATCGCAATTCATTAATGTATTTGGTTTGCAAATATTCTTTGGGGTTTTTGCCCGTTAGTTGTTCTACCGTATTCACTTCTGCAAAAGCAGTGTATTTTTGAAATCTTTTTTTAATGAACGGTAGTTGTTCGCTCAGCTTATTTAGAGATGCAAAAGGAACATAGGTGTCAAAAAAGTTGTAAAAAATAATAGGATCCAATTGCTCATTTTCATCGAAGTCATCCAAGTACAACCAAACAGGCTTAGAAACTGTGGGTTTCCATTTGAAGTTTTCTCCTACATTTCCAGCAATGATATCCAAACGTCCGTCGCCGTCAAAGTCAGCAAAATCAACTGCATTCCACAAACCAAAACTTGATCCTAGTCCCTGATCTTTACTGATGTTTTTAAACTGATTGTTACCTATGTTTTTAAGGATGGTAATGGGCATCCAATCACCAACAATTATCAAATCCAATAATCCATCAGCATCTATATCCTGCCAAGCACTGTCGGTAATCATCCCAAGCGGAAAGGTTAATACTTGTTGAAGTCCTTTTCCTTGATTATTTCGAATGATATAACTGTCGGGATCTAGGCCGTAAGCTCCAGGAATTGATCGACTCCCAACGAACAAATCTTCGTAACCATCTTGATCAAAATCTGCAACAGAAACGGTTCCGCCATTCGTTCGCGGTAAATCCACAACTCTTCTTGTAAAACCGCCATTTCCATCATTCAAATAGATACGATCCATTAGATTCTTATCTCCTTGTTCAAAGTCATTTCCACCACTTACCACGTATAAATCGCGATCACCGTCGGAGTCAATATCAATCGATGCAGCATCTACATCTTCAAAATTACGATCCGATCTAAAGGCAAAAACATCGACTCTCTCATAAGCTCCTTTTTTCTTCGCAATCCAAAGCTCTCCTGCTTGGTATCGAGAACCGCCAATAAAAATATCATTTTGTCCATCTCCATTGAAATCTTCTACCACAAGGGCAGGCCCCTCTGAAGATAATTTTTCAGGTATAAGGCGTTCTCTTTCGTAATCTAAATACACACTTTCTTCGTACTCAAAAGGTAAAACGGCTAATTCAAAGTCAGTAATTTTTTCAGTATTAATACTCGATGTTTTTGTCTGCGCTTCAGAATAAGTAATTGTCAATATTTCCTTTGTGTCTGGAGCAAGTATGGTTTGCTTTTTCTGATTGGGCCAGACCACTTCAAGAGAATCGACAGTAGAATCTGAAGGAACACCAAAATGAACTCTTTGTGTTGAAGCCGATTGGAATCCTTTTGTTGTTTGCAATTCTTGGAGGAACTGCTTCCCTTCACTGTAGGCAATAATTCGACTGCCTTTTGTCGTATAGTTAGATGTATTATTAAGCTGTATTACAAGACCCCCTTTATCTAATGTGTTTTTATAAACAGAAGCTTCTTGATTGATGTTATTGATTACTAAATCCAAATCGCCATCGTTATCTAAATCGGCATAGGCTGCTCCTGTTGAAAAAGTAGGCGCGCCCAAAGAAGCTTTATCAACCGACTCAAAAGAAAGATCTCCCAGATTCTTAAACAATACATTGGGAATTTTCAAAGTGGGCATTTCATCAATGATTTCTTTTCGAATCTTATCTCTTTCGTTTAAAGCATAGGATGAAAATTTAACCCCACCGATATAATTGATGTAATCCAAGTCATTTGGACGTTTAACAATTCCATTAGAGACAAAGATATCCGTTTTCCAGTCGTTGTCAAAATCAGCCAGAAGCACCGACCAACTCCAATCTGTAGCATAGGTATTGGTCATTAATGCTATTTCGGAAAAAGTTACATTCTTATTTTGCAGTTGAAAATTATTTCTCGCAAGCTGTGGCTCAAACCCAAAATCTTTTTTAATTCGATCAACCTTATCGGTGTCTTCGCCACCAGATTTAAGAAGAATATCCGCCTTGTTGGGCATCATGTCCGTTGTGAAAATATCTTGTAAACCGTCGTTGTTAAGGTCTGCAACGTCGACTCCCATGGTAAAACGACTGGTGTTGGCAATGTGTTCTTTGATTGATTCTGAAAAGGTTTTATCACCATTGTTGATGTAAATAAAATCATTCTCATGGAAGTCGTTTCCTACATAGATATCAGACAACCCATCGTTATTTATATCTGCAACACGAACTGCCAATCCGTATCCCAATGGACTTGAATAGATGCCGCTTGTTTGGGTTACATCTACAAAGCGGCCTTCTTCTTCATTAATTTTATTTTCATAAAAACGATCTCCAGACAAAGGTGCCTCATCTCTTCTTTTTTCAGTCGTTCCATACGACCGAACCGAATGAACAGAATGGTTGAGTAAAAACATATCTTGATCTCCATCCCGATCATAATCTATAAAAACGGCTTGTGTGGATAGGCCCGAAAAAGCAAGCCCTAAAGCTTCTGTGCTTTCAGTAAACGTTTGGTCTTGGTTATTAATATAAAGTAAGTTGTGAGCCAACAAACTATTATGGCGCCCAACTTTTGAAACAAAGATGTCTAAAAAGCCATCATTATTTACATCCTCCATTGTTACTCCCGAAGACCAACTGTTGTCTGTATAAATTCCAGCTACTGCTGTAATATCTTTGAACTTAAAGTCGCCTTGATTTAAATACAACTTATCGGAGCCTTGGTTTGAAGTAAAATAGATGTCTTCTAAACCATCGTTATTAATGTCTCCAACCGCTACACCTCCGCCATTGTAATAATATAAGTATTCTAAAATATTGATGTCCGATTGATAGACCAACTGATTTGAGAAAGATATCCCCGTTTCTTCAGAGGTCATCGCAACTAAGGGAATACTGTGTGTGCTTAGAACTTCTTCTTCGGAACAATTCAAAAACATTAAAACAGCAAGGCAAACGATTAGCTTTTTGATTTTCATTTATTCGGAATACTTAAAAGATTTAATTGAATCGTTGTTTCTCAGTACATAAAGGGTGTTGTCAAAAACTTTAAAATCACGGATTTCACCTAGAACTGAAAAGCCTCTCCCATCCTTTACAGACACAAAATTTGAGGCGCCATCTTGCTCTAAAAACACGCCGTGAGAGGCGTCATAAATCCCAACCTCGGGTTTGGTTCTATATAGATTTCCTCCCAACACAATATCGACATCGCCATCGGCGTCAAAATCTCCATGTTCAATTGCATAAACTGGACTTAATTGTGCCTCCATAGGAAGTTCAATAAGTGAGAAATTAAATCCACCCTGATTTTCTAAAACTACAGATGCTAAATAATTTACTTCTTGAACAAAAGCAGTTTTAAGTTTTTCTGTATCCAATATGGTTTCTATTGAAGCATTCTTAAACGATTCATAATCGGGAAATTTCTTCTTTAAGCTTTTCATCTGATCGATCAAATCATGTCGCAAAGCATATGGAAATTCAATTTGATCTGAATCTATAAAAGTCAATACGCCTTCAACTGAACCGTTGGAATCAAAATCATTTAGATATAATTTTATTGGGTTTGATTCACTTGCTTTGAAGCGACTGTTCTTTCCATGATTCCCGAGAACCAAGTCTAAGTCTCCATCCTGATCAAAGTCAACTGCCTGCATTCGATTCCACCATCCTTTTTTATTTGCCAAAGGATGATTGTCTAGCGCACTGAATATTCCCCCTTTATTCTCAAAGAAACGGACGCCCATAAATTCACCAACGACAACCAAGTCAGGATCCTGATCTTCATCCAAATCAATAAAAACTGCATCTGTTATTAGACCTAGGTTTTGAAATGTCTTGGTGTTTTCATCACTACTATTCGAGAAATTCCCTTGCCCATCATTCAGTAAAATAAAGCCTGATCCAGGAATGCCATACGTACCAACTTTAAGGCGCTCTCCTACAAATAAATCTTGATCGCCATCATTATCTATATCTGCATTTGTGACAGCACCTGTACTTATTCTATTTCCATCGAAAGGAAATTTCTGAGGAGAGATGGAGAAATTGCCATAGCCATCATTCAGCAATAATTTGTCGTACAACATATCCGAAAAAACAGAGACTTCTAGACCGCCTGAAACTAAATAAACATCAAGATCCTGATCGTTATCAGCATCAAAAATAAGTGTTTCTGTATGTTCTGCATTTTTTAAACGATCGATGGATTGAATTTTATATTGATTTTTGGTGTCTGAGGTGCTTATAAAAATCTGCGATACGGTACCCTTTGCACCAGGAAGAACCCAGTCCTCAATTCCATCGTTGTTGAAGTCGGCAATTGCAGCAACTGGACCTTCATTACTACACATATGATAGGTTAATCGCTCTCTGTTAAAATCAACAAAATTATTTTCCTTGTGTACAAAAGGAAGTGGGCTAGCCAATTCAGGAGAAAACACCTCAACTGCAATATCATTCGCTAAAGGTGTATCTGTTTTCTTTTCATTTTCATTAAAAGTAACAATCGTATTTGGTTTAATGTTGGATTGAATAGTAGTTCCACCCGTAGGCCATTCGATTTTAATATCAACTGAAGTCGCTTTTCCAATTCCCATATTGATCCTTGGATCCATACTGGATTGAAATCCTCGGATCGGTTGTTGTTCTACATAAAAGGTTTCTGATGCTGTTTTTAGGGTGACTTTTGCGCCAAATGCGTTTGTGTTTTTACCAGACCCCTTCAGGATTATTTTAATGAAATTATTATCCTCTGGAATACTCTTGTTTTCATAAACAAAGGCAGGCATGTTGACATTGTTTATCACTAAATCCAGATCGCCGTCATTATCCAAATCACCGTAGGCGGCTCCGTTAGAAAAACTGTTTTCCTGTAAGCCTGATTCAATATACGTTTCAAAAGAAAAAGTTCCTTTATTCTTAAAAGCCTGATTGGGTACTTTTTCACTTGGAATGATATCGATTAGGCGTTTGTAATCTACTTTGTTTTCTGTTACGATCGATTTAATCACTTCCTCATTTGACACATACTGAAGGTAGTCTTGATTGGTTAGATCTTGAAAAATCCCATTGGCAATGAAAAGGTCTCGCAATCCATCATTGTCCATATCAAAAAACAAAGCGCCCCAACTCCAATCGGAGGCTTCAACTCCTGCAAATCGACCAACTTCACTAAAGGTTCCGTTTGTGTTGTTTCGGTGCAGCATGTTTCTGGTAAACTGATGCCCGTAACCGTTCTTGACATTATACTGATACTTGTTCCAATCTTCGAAAGTAGTTACTGTTTTTAAACGATTGTAATCGTTTGGAAGCATTTCGGTGACGAACAAATCATTATAGCCATCGTTATCGATGTCGGCCAAATCAGCTCCCATAGAAGCGCCACTAATGGATTTCATTTGTTCCGTAAGTACCTCTTTAAATGTGCCATCCTTCTGGTTTATGTATAAATAATCACGCTCAAAGAAATCGTTGGAAACAAACAGATCGTCCCAACCATCGCGATCAATATCCCCTGCAGTTATTCCTAATCCAAACCCTATAACACTTCCGTAGATTCCAGCTTGTTCGCTTATATCTACAAAAATTCCATCTTGGTTTTCCATGAGTTTATCCCCGCCCAATGCATCACGTTTTGGACGTTCGTTTCTACGCAAATCAAAACTCCCAATCGCTTCGTAAGAATTGTTAAGAAGATATACGTCTAGATCTCCATCTTTATCGAAATCGAAAAAAGTTGCGTGGGTAGAAAAGCCTTGATCTGCTAGATTATACATCTGGGCTTGCTCCTTAAAACTACCATCACCTTGGTTAATGAATAATTCATTTTGCTTATTATCGCCAACCACATCCCCAGAATTACAAACATAAATATCAATGAATCCGTCTGCGTTGATATCGACCATAGAAACTCCAGTTGACCATGCCTTAGAGCCTCCTACTCCAGCATTAACTGTAATGTCTTTAAAAGAAAAACCCCCTTCATTCAAGAAAAGTTTATTTTCTTTTTGATTGGATGTAAAATAAACATCCATCAACCCATCGTTGTTGATATCACCAATTGCGACACCTCCACCGTTATAAAAATTACGATATTTATAGACATTGAACTCGTCTGAATAGGCCAAATCATTAGAGAACTCTATCCCAATTTGATTATTATCCTTGAGCTCAAAAAGTGGAACATCGGAAACTGGACTACAAGAATAGAGGACTATAAAGGCAATAAAAAGGGGCAGTATTTTCATTTAATTAGGGTTTTATTTGTTCGATTCGGACGCCAATTTGTCGATCATCAATCTTAAAGAGTTTAAACTTTAAATTTGCTTCTATCTTATACGATGCAAAAACGTCATCTATTCCAAGGTCAACATCCTTAAAGTCGTTTCCTGGGAACCATTTCAGTAGGGTATCTTCAACGGCTTCTTTTAAGATTTCTGCCTTATAATCTTTAGCCCAAGGCGACCATCCGGTATAAGAAAACTCCATTTTCATTCCAGTCATTTTGTCGTATTTATCGAAAATTCCAAAGAAAAGCATATCGATACGCTTTCCCTTTTCTTCCTTAGGCTCCATATAGTGTCTGGCATACTCATTACCGGGGCCTTGGGTTATAACTCCACTTTTGTTGAGCTCCCAACACCGATCATAAAAATCTTTTTTAGAGTTTCCTAACTTCAATCCAAAAGGCATTGAATCTATTTTAATACCTCGTGCCAACTCTTTCTTTATAGTTTTTTCGTAGCTGTTCGAATTACAACCAATCATCAAGAAAAGCAGCAGTATTATAAATGAAAAGGATTTAATCAATTTTTTCATAAAATTCAATTTCTTCATTATTTTTTGCAAATATATACAGTTGTTTATTTATGTTTTTCAGGGACTTAATCGCACGAATTTGACCTTTTACGTTTAGGAATATTTTCTTTTTAAACTCCAGCATACCTTTGTTTAAACTCCCTAAAACAAGTAATCCACTCGAGGCATCATGTCTCCCAAATTGAGGTTTTACGTTGTATTGATTCCCGCCAAAAAGCACATCCGCAGCACCGTCTTCATTTACATCTGAAACCTGAATGGCATAAACAGAAGAGTATTGTGCCTCCAGAGGAATTGCTATAGCTTCAAAGCCCTCATCCTTTCGCAAGAAAACAGTAGTTTTCCGAGAATCTATTTCCATTTGAAGCGCACTGTTGATCCTTGCTTCTCCTAAAATTTCAGAAATACTTCGTTTACCGTAATCTTCGTAATAAACCATATTCTTTTTTAGAGCAGGAATTTGAGCAATTAACTCGTCTTTATCTAAAACTGGCACATAGGCTTCTCCTCTTTTAAAACAAATGATTTGCTCTACAGATCCGTTAGAATCAAAATCAGAAACAAACATTTTCATTCCTTCTTCAAAAAAATTATTTTCTCCAATATTCCCAGCAATCAAATCTTTTTTGCCATCACCATCGACATCTGCAATTTCAAGAACGTTCCAAAGGCCTCTTGTTTTCTCTAGTCCCTTGGGTTTGACTTCTGAAAATATTCCTTTAAAATTCAGAAATACACGTATAGACATCCACTCGCCTACCACAACCAAATCGGGCCACTCGTCTCCGTTGTAATCCATCCATTGAGCATCTGTAATAATGCCTAGATTCTTAAATGCTGGCTGCGGAACTTCTATAAAAGTTCCCTTCCCATTAGACTGAAACAAAAAACCATCTCCTAGCGTTCCGTAAATCATTTCTTTAAACTGCTCACCAATAAAAATATCATCGTAACCGTCCAAATTAAAATCTTGAGTTGCAACTGCACCCGTGCTTATTGAACGTGTGGATGGTATTACTCCCTTTCTGTGGTAGAATTGTCCGTCAATATTCTCATAAAATGCGTCGTCTAGAAGAGGAGAGAATTTAGAAAATGCCCTACCTCCGTGTGCTAAAATCAAGTCTAAATCGCCATCATTATCAGGATCAAAAAATGCTGCATCTACTACCTCAGAACGCTTTGTTTTTTCAAAAGGAACAGAAACAACATCATAGCCTCCATCAGAATTTGAGAGTTGCAATACAGCGGTTTGATTTTTAGCTCCTCCAATAAACACATCATCTATTCCATCATTATTAATGTCGGCAACTGCAAGAGCAGGTCCTAAATTACTATTCATTTGCGGGATTAACCGTTCTCGATTGAAGTCGACATAATTGTTCTCATTATGTTTATAAGCAAAGGCTTTTGTTTGGACAAAAACTAGTTTTTCTTTTGCACTCGATACTGGCTGATACACACCTCTATTTTCACTGGGAGATAAGGTTTGTAATTTATTTGACGCTAGATCAAAAAAGGTTTCAACAGTTCCATCAGGCCAAATTACTTGTAAACTGTCTATACGTTTTTGATTTCCAATTCCAAGATGTACTCGGTGTGGAACTGATGACTGAAAGCCTTTGGAAGGAAAATGTTCTGCTACCAAAGGAGAACGTGATTGTGTATATGCAATAATTTTTGTCCCAATTAGAGAAGTGTTTTGGGTAGTAGACTTAAACTGCACTTGCAAGCTTCTGTGAGCTAAAGTATCTAGTGTGTTTTCGTAAACAAAAGCAGGAATATTGACATTATTAATAATCAAATCCAAATCGCCATCATTATCTAAATCAGCATAAGCACTTCCATTACTGAAAGTGGGTTCATCAAATCCCCAAGCCGATTCCATATCGGTAAAACGAAAATCACCTTCGTTTTTGAATGCCTTATTGGCAACAGCTTGAGAAGGCATTATATCAATAAGATTTTTAATCACTTGATCATCGTTCTTTATCATCATACGAACTGACTCTTCATTTGCCATATGATTGAGGTAATCCCGATCAAGAAGATCTTTGTATATCCCATTAGAAATAAAAACATCTTTCAATCCATCGTTGTCCATATCGAAGATTAGCGAAGCCCAACTCCATTCCGTAGCTGCGAGATCAGACATTCTACTGATTTCAAAAAAACCAGCTTCTGTATTGCGTTGCAGTACATTTCTAGGAAATTGATGGTAGTACCCATTATTAATTTGAAGTTGATATTTATCCCAAGAATCGTAAATAGCTTTGGTTTTTTTTCGCTTCAGACTTACAGGCAACATCTCTGTTACAATCAAATCACTTCTTAAGTCATTGTCTAAGTCAGCAGCATCTGCACCCATAGAGCCTTTGGAAAGTGCAGTAAAATGTTCTTCAACTTGTTCTGTAAAACCGCCTTTTTGGTTATTTAAATAATAGTAATCGCGTTCAAAGAAATCATTCGAAATAAAAAGATCAGGCCAAGTATCGTTATTAAAATCACTCAGGGTTATTCCTAATCCAAAACCTATAGCGCTAGAATAAATATTCGCCTCGGCAGAGTTGTCTTTAAAAACCCCATTATCATTAATCAAGAATTTATTTCCGTTGTTATTCGCATCAGGTATTGTACGCTGATCTTTTATTAGATCATAACCTCCAACCGAACGAATCGAATTGTTGAGCAAATAGCAGTCTAAGTCACCATCACGATCTGCATCAAAAAATGCAGCTTGCACCGATAACCCGATTATGTCTAAACCGTAAGCCTTTGAAGATTCAGTAAACGTTAAATCGCCATTGTTTATAAAGAGTTCGTTATTCCGTTGAGCACCGCCTGGTTTTCCAGATTTACAAACATATAGATCCAAAAAACCATCGTGATTAAGGTCAACAAAAGTCGATCCTGAGGACCAAACCTCTTCACAACCCACACCAGCTGATACTGTAATGTCTTTGAATTTAAAATTACCTTGATTAAGGTAGAGTTTGTTTCCAACAATATTCCCAGTAAAGAAAAGATCTAAAAGGCCGTCATTATTAATATCACCTACTGCAACACCAGCACCATTATAGAAGTTTCTATAGGTATAGGGGTTGAATTCTTCGGTGTAGGTTAATTTATTAATAAAACCTATTCCGGTATGATCGGAAGTTTTTTTTATAAATAAAGCCCCTGAATTAGAGGTGCAACCTATGCAAAAAAGAAGAAGTAAAGACACTATGAAACAGCGCATTATTATTTTTTGAATAAAGTAATAAAAAAAAGGTTACCCATGAAACATGGGTAACCTTTTTAAGAATTTTAACTAAAAACTTAGTATCCTGTGTTTTGACTTAATGAACCGTTAGATGCATTAATGGCATCCAATGGAATTGGCATTAAGTTTTTATACGCAGGAGAATTTGTAGAACCTGTTCCTGAATCAACTCCTGCTGTCCATTTGTTAAAACGGATCTGATCTGTTCTTCGATTTGACTCTTGGAACATCTCTCTTCCTCTTTCAGCTAAGAAAGAATCAGCATCTAGAGATGTTAAATCTGTAGCTCCTGCTCTTCTTCTGATGATGTTAACATCATCAAGGGCCAAACTCCAATTTGAGTTCAAACGAGCATTAGCCTCTGCACGTACTAGGTACATATCACCTAAACGAATGATTGGATAATCATTTGACATATCAGGACGACCAAATTGCTTCATACTGAATTTCCCTAAACGAGCTCCTGCTTCACGTGTTCCGTTTGGATAAATTCCACCCGTATTTGCTGGCGTATAATTTAACAAGATGTCTGAGTCATCAGCTGCGTAATCGTTTAAATTTAAACCATTAAATGTCTTTTGCTCTCCTTGTATAAAGTTAGATTCTTTACGTTTATCTGAAGAATCATATGAATTATAAAATTCTTCTAAAGATGCGTATCCATTCCATGGTTGCGCTGTGAAGTTCCAGGTAAATTGACTACCATAATGTAAAGACATCATAGCGAAATTCATACCTCCTGCAGTTACATCATCATATTCTATACTCCAAATAAATTCAGGATTAGATTCATTATTAGCTGCAAACATAGCTGCATATCCTTCTAAATCGGTATACGTGTAAATATTTCCTGGTTCAACATCTGGGACACTATTAACATTCAATCGTCCTAAATTAGGAACTGTAAAATCCGAGGTTCGTCCGGCAGATGCTACAGAATACGATGCTGCAGTTGCAAGAGAGTACATCGTTCCATTTTCAATCACATAATCAGCAGCAGCATGAGCAGCAGCATACATCGCTGTCCCCACATAAGCTTCTGCATTTAAATACAATTTAGATAATAATCCCAATGCACCAAATGCACTTACTCTGTAAGGGTTTTGATCTGATCCAAAATCAGTTGGAGCATCGCCTGCAATAACCCCGGCACGAGTTAATCCTAAAGCAGATAATAATTCAGTCTCAACAAAGGTGAATACTTCAGCACGTGTAGATTGAGCAACATCGGTATCTGGAGCAACCACAAGTTTTACATTTCCATAAATGTCAAGTAATCTTTGGTAGAAAAATGCTCTTAATACACGTAATTGCTTTGCATCGGCCTCCTTAGGACTTGCTGCTAAAGCTTCGTTTATAGCATTAATAGCTCCGTACTGTTGATTCCAAGTTCCAGTAATAAAGGCGTTATTCGCTAGGAAATCATGTTTATGAAGATCAATTAAGATTCCTCCATCATACCAGTCACCTCCTTTTGTAGCAATCCAAGCTTCATCACTTGATATTGTTTGAAGGCTAAAAATACCTCCATGACCAGCAGAACCATCTCTTAATTTAGAGTATGGACCACCAAGTGCGTCACTAGATCCTCCTGCCCCACCAGATGATGCTGCTGGGTTTTGTTCTGAATAAGCTTCAGTTATTTCGCCGACTAGTACCTCGTCGAGGTCAGTACAGGCGTAAAAAGACACGCATGCTCCTAAGATTAGCGATAGTGTTTTTAAACTTTTCATATTATATTATTTTTAAAATTAAAATTTGATGTTAACTCCCAATGTGAAAGTTTTTGAGAAGAAATAATTATTTCTTCTATCGATACCTGGAGCCAAAACATTAGCCTGGTTATTAGAATCTCCATTTGCTGCTTCACCCGTATCAATTAAAGATGGTTCTGGATCAGTTCCTGTATAGTCAGAAATAACAAATAAGTTTTGACCACTCAAAGAAACTAGAAGGTTATCAATACCTGATATAGAACTTACGTCAATGTTACGTGTAACAGTAAGGTTGTCTAGTTTTAAGAAATCAGCTTTTTCAACATATAATGAGCTAAACTGTGGTTGAGTAAGTAATGGATCTGCATACTTGGTGTTTACCAGGTTATACGATCCTTGTGTAGCAACTCTTGGTTCATAGAAAGCTCTGAATGAGTTAACCAAAGAGTGACCAAATGCACCTCTAAAGAATGCGTTTACAGTCCAATTTCCAAAAGCAAGTTGGTTTGTCCAACCTAATTCAAGGTCAGGAATACCATTACCTAATACAGCATAATCTGCATCTGGATTTGTTCCTTGGTCACCACCAGTAATAAGATTACCATCAGGAACGATATCAACAAAACCTTGAGTACCTCCAGTTACAGTTCCGTCCCAAACAGGACCCCATATATCGCCTATTTCGTCTCCGACTTTAACTTTGATCATGTTGGTTCCGTTTTGACCTGGAGCACCTAAACTACCGCTGGTTGTTAAACCATCTATTATGTATTTTTCTAAAGTAGTCTTGTAACTAGCTAAAACTACACCAGCTGTGTACGAGAAGTCTGAAGAATTTATTATATCATAATTTAAGGCTAACTCAAATCCTGTTGTTTTGATCTCTCCAGCATTAACAGTTTCAGTATTAAATCCAGTAACAGCTACATCAGATGCAACATTTAATATGAAGTCACTAATGTTTCTGGTGTAGACATCTATAGTAGCGTCTAATCTTCCTTTGCGATATTCTAAACCAAAATTTGTTTCAGCTTTCTCTTCCCATTTCAAATCTGGATTACCTCTTCTTGAAGGGGTAGAAACGAAGTTATCTTGAGAGTCGCTAAATACAGTGTATACATCTTGAGTAAGACCTGATTGACCAGGAAGTGAACCAGTAACACCATAACCAACTCTCACCTTAAATTTATCAGCTCCTAGATCGAGATATTTATTTAAATCAACCCCTAGACCAAATGATGGAAAAATACCCCATCTATTATTTTCACCCAAACGTGTAGAGCCCTCTCTTCGAATAGAGGCATTTACAAATATCCCGTCACTAATTGTAACATTAACACGTCCAAACATTGCAATAATTTTATCGTCAGGAGATTCCGCTGAATTTGCTTGAATAAATCCTTCGTTTTGTAAATCTTGAGAAACTTGTATCGAGTTTAAGTAATTAAATCCATTTGATGGAAAATCACCAATGGAGAAATACTTTTGATTATAATTTGATTGTTGGTAAGAATAACCCCCTGTTACATTAAAGTCAACGCTATCAAAAGAATTCGAGTAACGACCATACGCTTCATAAAGTTTAAAGGTCGATTTACTATCAAAGAACCTTGCTTCACCTTTACGAATTGGACTTGTTGCATTACCTCTGAAAAGAGATGTTGGAGCGTAGTATTCTTCATTTGCATAAACAGAAGATTGATTCGCAATGTTTACTGTTGCAGAAAAATTATCTGAAAAACTATAATCTAGGTTTAAACCATAATTAAATTCTGTTCTTTCTCCATTATTAATGTTTTGTTGAAGAATAGAAACTGGGTTAAAACTATCGAATAAACCAGATGCTTCGAAATAACCACCAAAGAGTTTTTCTAAAGCCCCCCCTGGATTTAAGTTAGCAGGTGCATTTATAGCAAAAACTGGAGCTGTAGGATTATAAAGAAGTGCATAACGCAATGCTTCGTTAAATGCATTTTCAGAATCTTTTTTTGTATACGATGTATTGAATGTGATTTTCAATTTATCATTTAATGCTTTTGTATTTATGTGTGCACGTGTATTGAATTGATCAAATCCAGATTTATCTAAAATTCCCTGAACCTCTCTTACGTTTGCAGCAACTCGGTAATTTGTTTTTCCAGAACCTCCACTCGCGGAAAAATTATGGATTTTAGTAACTGAGTTACGGGTAACCTCATCTATCCAATCAGTACTATTCTGAGCATTGAAACCAGTAAATGCTCCACTACCTGCTCTAAATTCATCAGCAGTTAAAATAGGGATTGTTTCGCCAACAACACCAACAGCAAGCTGTCCGTTGTATTCGAATTTCACAGGACCTTCTTTACCTTTTTTGGTAGAAACTAGGATTACCCCGGCAGAACCACGTGATCCATAAATAGAAGCTGCAGAACCATCTTTAAGTACGTTCATCGATTCAATATCAGCTGGATCAATGTTATCTAGAGAAGCTCCAATAATTCCATCAACAACAATTAATGGCTGTGCGTTTGAACCTACAGTAGAAATACCTCTAAGACGAATAACACTAGATGCATTAGGGTTACCCCCTCTGTTATAGATTTGTAAACCTGCTACTTTCCCTTGAAGTAAGCCTGTAGCACTATTAACAGTACCTTTATTAAATTCTTCCTCAGTAACTTTAACAACTGCAGAAGTAATTTCTTTAGAACGCTGAGAACCATAACCCGTTACAACAACTTCTTCAAGTTCATTGTCCGTAGCTAGCGTTATTGAAATTTGATCTTGATCACCAACTGCAACATCTAGTGTTACAAAGCCTACAAAAGAGATCTCTAGAACTGCATCTGCAGAAGCTGCAATACTAAAGTTTCCGTCAAAATCAGTTGTAGTACCATTTGATGTACCTTTTACAACAATGGTTGCCCCTGGTAGAGGACCGTCTTCACTCATCACCGTACCCGATACGGACTGAGCATACAACCCTAAGCCTACAAAAAACAGCAGCGCAAAAAGGAATGCTTTAAATTGAATTTTTTTCATTTTTAATAATTTTAAATAATTATAGTATTAATTCAGTATGTGGATACAAAGTACGTTTTACAACATAAATGTAGTGAATAACTTTTTGTTATTTTTTAAACTTGGGTACGAAATCCTTTTCGTTTTACGATTTTCATCAGTATCTTGACCATATTAAACGTCATAATGAAAAATCTAACCCTAAGAGACATTGCTTCTGCTTTAAACATCTCAGTCACGACCGTATCTAAAGCGCTCAAAAACTATCCTGATGTAAGTGTAAAAACTAAAGAACGTGTAAAAGCTTATGCTGAAAAAGTGAATTTTACACCAAATTCTTTTGCTGCCTACTTAAGAACCCATGAATCGAAGACGGTCGGAATCGTTATACCACGACTGAATCATTTTTTCTTTAGTAGTATTTTAAGAGGTATTATAACGGAGGCTGAAAAGCATGAATACATGACTTTTATCTTATGTTCTGATGAATCTTATGAACTTGAGAAAATGCAAATCCAACGACTACTCAATAAAAATGTGGATGGTATTTTTCTTTCCATTGCAGATAAAACGCATGACCTAACCCATATTCAAAACATTATGGATAAGGATACTAATTTGGTTATTTTCGATAAATACTCCAAATTGACTCCGTGTTCTAGTGTTGTAATCGATGACCGAAAGGCTGCCTATACCGCTGTTGAACATTTAATTAAAAAAGGGAAAAAAAGAATTGCTCATTTTAGAGGCCCGCTCCTTCCTCAAAATTCAATCGATCGTTTTTTAGGATACAGACAGGCGCTCGAAGAAAATGGAATAGAATACGACAAAGATTTAGTTTTTATATGTAATGAAATAAATGATTCTGAAGGTTATGATCATATGCAACTGATCTTAGATCAAAAAATGGATGTTGATGCAGTTTTTGCGGTAGCCGATCTTCCGGCGGTAGGTGCGATAAAATGTCTTATTGAAAATAAAGTTCAAATTCCAGAAGAGATTGCCGTAATGGGATTCAGCAACTGGCTCATCTCATCGCTCATCACACCTTCATTGAGCACAATTGATCAACCAGGGGAATTGATGGGCCGCAAAGCCTTTCAAGTTTTTCTTGACGAACGTGATACCAAAAAAAGAAATGAACCGGTGGTCTTCCAAAAGTATGAGATTGAAACTACTTTAATTGAACGGAAGTCTACTTAACCAGTTTCAGAAATTCAATATTTCTGGTTAGCCCTTCAAGTTTAGTTCTTTTAACAGCGCTATCTTTAAATACTTTTTGAAATGTTTCAGCAGTTAACTCGGTCCAATCGCTCGAAGTCATTTGTAATAATTCAGGATGCGGGTTGAACAATGGCTCTTCATGTGGCTTTGAAAATTTATTCCATGGGCATACATCTTGACACACATCACAACCAAACATCCAATCATCCATTTTACCTTTGAATTCTGTTGGCAAAGCATCTTTTAGTTCAATCGTAAAATAGGAAATACATTTACTCCCATCGACTTGATATGGGCTTGTAATTGCATCTGTTGGGCAAGCATCTATACAGGCTGTGCAACTGCCACAATGATCCGTTACCGGGTGATCTGACTCTAGTTCAAGGTCTAAAATCAATTCGGCAATGAAGAAAAAAGATCCTACTTGTTTGGATAGTAAATTACTGTTTTTGCCAATCCAACCTAAGCCCGATTTAGCGGCCCATGCCTTATCCATTACTGGAGCTGAGTCAACAAATACACGCCCATCAACTGCTCCAATTTGATTGTTGATACGTGATAATAATTCTTTGAGTTTGTCTTTAATAACAAAGTGATAATCCTTCCCGTAAGCATATTGCGAGATTTTAGGCGCATTGGGGTCTGTTTGCTTTTCTGAATTATAATAATTGAGGGTTAAGGATACAACACTTTTGGCTCCTGGAACCAATAAAGTAGGGTCAAGGCGCTTATCGAAATGATTTTCCATATAGTGCATTTCACCATGCTGATTGGTGTTTAACCAATGCTCTAAGCGAGGTGCTTCATCTTCCAAAAAACCTGCTTTTGAAATGCCACAAGAAAGGAACCCTAAAGCTAATGCTTCCTCTTTAATCCATTGTGCATTTTTGGTAGCAGCGCTTTTCATTTTAAAACAATCCTTCTTGCGTATCTTTAATTCTTCCCAGATGCTTATACGCCAAAGCGGTTACTTCTCTTCCGCGAGGAGTCCGAACAATAAAGCCTTGTTGAATCAGAAAGGGCTCGTATACTTCTTCAATGGTTTCTCCGTTTTCGGAAACGGCAGTTGCCAAAGTTGTAATTCCAACTGGGCCGCCTTTGAATTTATCGATGAGGGTTGTTAATATTTTATTATCCATTTCATCCAGCCCGTTTGCATCTACCTGCAGTGCTTTTAAGGCGTATTGAGTGATTTCAAGGTCAATGGTTCCGTTTCCTTTTATCTGAGCAAAATCGCGAACTCTCCGCAACAAACTATTTGCGATACGTGGTGTTCCTCTACTTCTACCAGCAATCTCAATAGCAGCAGTTTCAATTATAGGGACATTGAGGATATCTGCTGAACGTTGTAAGATTGTTGCAAGTAATTCGGTACTGTAATATTGTAAACGGCTGCTGATACCAAATCGTGCTCGCATCGGTGCTGTTAAGAGACCGGAACGTGTGGTTGCTCCAACTAGGGTAAATGGATTCAAATTAATCTGAACCGTTCGTGCATTCGGTCCAGTTTCGATCATGATATCGATCTTATAGTCTTCCATTGCAGAGTAAAGGTACTCTTCAACAATGGGGCTTAAACGGTGGATTTCATCGATGAAAAGAATGTCTCTTGGTTGCAGGTTGGTTAACAAACCAGCTAAATCACCCGGCTTATCTAAAACAGGGCCCGATGTCATTTTAAATCCAGCTTCCAATTCATTGGCTAAAATATGTGCTAATGTTGTTTTCCCTAAACCTGGAGGTCCGTGAAATAAGGTGTGATCCAGAGCTTCATCTCTTTGATTCGCAGCTTCTACAAAAATCTTAAGGTTTTCAAGAATGGAATCTTGACCTGCAAAATCATCGAAACTTAAGGGTCTTAAGGCCTTATCGATATCTTGCTCTTCTGGTGTAAAATGTTCGTTACTGGGATCTAAGTTTTCATTCATTGTAACAAATATAGTGGAAATCTAGAAGCAAAAAGACCTTCAAACTGGCATAAAAAAAAAGAGACGCAACAGCGTCTCTTTTTATATAATTGATAGAAGTTACTTAATGTTGCAACTCTTCTTCTCCTTCTTTCAAGGGAACAATTTGAGAGACAAAGTCTTCTTCTTGTCCAGGTTTAGAATAATCATAAGCCCAACGGTGAACTTCAGGAATAGCTCCAGGCCAGTTTCCATGCATATGTTCTACAGGTGTAGTCCATTCCATAGTATTGGATCTCCAAGGGTTTTGTTCTGCCTTCTTTCCGTAAAATATACTGTGAATGAAGTTGTATAAGAAAACCAACTGAGCGGCTCCAGCGATAAGAGCAAATATGGTGATTACAACATTTATATCTGCGATATCATCGAAGTATGGGAATGCTGTATTGGTATAGTAACGTCTTGGAAGACCTGCCATTCCGATGAAGTGCATCGGGAAGAATACGCCATAGGCACAAACTGCCGTTACCCAGAAATGGAAGTAACCAAGGTTCTTGTTCATCATCTTTCCAAACATTTTTGGGAACCAGTGATATACCCCTGCAAAAAGACCATACAGTGCAGATATACCCATTACCAAGTGGAAATGCGCTACAACGAAATAGGTGTCGTGAACGTTTATATCGAGTGTACTATCTCCTAAAATAATACCCGTTAGTCCACCTGAAATAAAGGTAGAAACTAAACCGATTGAAAAGAGCATAGCAGGATTTAGTTGCAGGTTTCCTTTCCATAGTGTCGTAATGTAGTTAAACGCTTTTACTGCAGAAGGGATAGCAATCAATAGGGTTGTAAAAGTAAATACTGATCCAAGGAATGGATTCATTCCAGAGATAAACATATGGTGTCCCCAAACAATGGTTGACAAGAATGCAATTGCAATGATCGAAGCAACCATGGCACGGTAACCAAAAATTGGCTTACGTGAATTTGTTGCAATAATTTCTGAAGTGATACCTAGAGCTGGCAATAATACGATATATACCTCGGGGTGTCCAAGGAACCAAAAAAGGTGTTCATATAAAACAGGTGATCCTCCTTGATAGTGCAGTACTTCTCCTTGAATAAAAATATCCGATAAGAAGAAAGATGTTCCAAAGCTACGATCCATAATCAACAACAATGCAGCTGAAAGTAAAACCGGAAACGAAACAACACCAATGATAGCGGTTACAAAAAAGGCCCAAATGGTTAGAGGTAATCTAGACATAGACATTCCTTTAACACGGAGGTTAATTACTGTTACGATATAGTTTAGAGATCCTAATAAGGAAGAAGCAACAAAAATAGCCATTGAAACTAGCCAAAGTGTCATTCCTAAACCAGAACCCGGTTGCGCCTGTGGAAGTGCACTTAGCGGCGGATAAATAGTCCATCCAGCTGCTGCAGGTCCAGCTTCAACAAACAAAGAAGCAATCATGATTACACTTGATAAAAAGAATAACCAAAACGAGATCATATTCAATAAACCAGACGCCATATCACGTGCTCCAATTTGCAATGGAATCAAAAGGTTACTGAACGTTCCACTCAAACCAGCGGTCAATACAAAGAATACCATAATGGTTCCGTGAATAGTAACCAAAGCTAGGTATACGTTAGGGTCCATAACACCATCGGGCGCCCATTTACCTAATAATACCTCGAAAATTCCAAAAGATTTTTCGGGCCATGCTAATTGTAAACGAAACATAAGAGACATCGCAATACCGATGATTCCCATGAATAGTCCCGTGATTAAATATTGTTTGGAGATCATTTTGTGATCTTGACTAAAAATATATTTAGTCATAAAAGTCTCCTTATGATGATGCCCGTGATCCTCTTCGTGA
>ENA-OQVM01001824-OQVM01001824.1-marine-metagenome-genome-assembly--contig:-NODE-1824-length-26700-cov-3.812080_pt1 | contig 26700 bp, 23 predicted proteins | sample MGYA00237776_ERZ505498 | MGnify/ENA primary metagenome ERZ505498 (study PRJEB26159, sample SAMN06265151) | marine metagenome | isolation source: Helgoland LTER site | place: Germany:Helgoland, sampling...
TAGAGACTGAACCTGCCACATTTGAGGTACAGCCTGACGCAAGCCTTTTATCTAAAATAGATGCAATGGTTTGCAAGGTAAAGGCCTTTCGCCCTTGCTGTTTTACTGCAGCGATAGCATTTTTTCGAATAGTGACAATAGGTACCGAGGGAGTTTGATGACTGTGCCCCAGACGCCTCTGTTACAGGCTATTATTATCTAAATTATCAAGTTCCTACAATAGAAAAAGCCGTCAGGTTGTCTAATAACCCCGACGGCTTTGCTTAACTATGCATTAATTGTCAGTAGTGATAACACATTCGACGATCACTCGTGCCATTGACCAGTGCCCTTTGAGATGCCACCTTTAGTGTGCCAAGTAATGGAACCGGTCCGAACTTCAAGCTCTCCAGCCTTACCCTTAAGTCCGCCTACGCAGCTTGTCTCAGTCTTTTCCTTATTCATGAAATTGCAGCCTGCTGCAATACCGTATTCAGCCCCTTCTCGTTTAACATCACAGGCAACGTGCACAGCAAATATATTCCCATTTGGCGGCTGCATCATAGATACGCATTTAGTTGTAGCCTTTAATTTGCTGCCATCAGCGTTGGTCGTGACTCCGCTGCCGGTGACGTAACTCCCAACATAACTGCCTCCGTCTGGTCCGATGCCCCCTACCACGACTGGGGTATCATTTTTCGATTCGAAATTAAAGGTTTGTGCGTAGGCAGAACCAAAGCCCAGAGCCAGTATGGCTATGGCGATATACATGGTAGATTTAATCATTAAAATATCCTTTTTTAGTTATCAGATTTATACTTCATTTACACAGTCTTGTGTTGTTGGAATACTGACAAGCTTATCCCTATCAGTAAGTCTTTTATGCTCCCGCATCCATGTTGTTTTCCTGTTGCTGATCAATATATTATGTAGCATGCAGGTAAAAGGAATATTGGTAAGATAAACAACCATTTTCTTAAGGTTTAAAATATACTTTAGCGCATGTCTTCAATTTCACTAGTTTTTTATCAATGAATGATTGATAGTCATATACTTCACGTCTATTACTCAGCTTTTTTCACAAAATTCAAAATAGAAACAAGCGCCTCCCGCTGTTGTGCAAACCAGTTTTTCTTATGATGATGAACGGCTTTTACTCAAACAGACACATCTGTGGCGGTGCTCGACTTTGTGGGGGCAATAGCTCGACGACATCGTCATTTTTTGTATTGAGGTGACTGAGTATCTTTTAGATCACCAATGGATACTCATTAGACACATCCCTGTGTTTAACCCTTCGGGCAGCATTCGCTGTGCAAACCGGCTTTCCTGCCAATTTGTCGATGCAATATCGCTATAACCTTAACTGAAAAACTTCTAGGGTCAGAGTAAACTTTAGATAATTGAATGCCTGAAATTGCCACAACGCCTCAATAACCATAATAGCCGTGACTATCGGCTATCCCAGTAAACTTTCTGTAGAATGATTCGTTAATGACCGAATTATAAGGACACCCATAGTAATAAATTCGAAACTTTTTTTGCTTCTCGTTATCATGGATGTCATGTTAATTGGTTTCTAGCATAGGACTTGATGCTACTGCTTATGAAACACATTCGATGAGAAGAACGAAAGCATCGCTTATCTACAAGTGAACAAAGAACCTTCGTGCAGTTCAAATATTATTAGGGCATACCAAGTTAGAAAGCACAGTCAGATATCTTGGAGTAGAGGTTGATGATGTCTTGAACTGTCTGAGCTCACTGACATCTAGCCCAGTATTTTCAAATAAGTATGTACGCTTAGAACACATTCCCGACATTATTATTTTGTCTAAAAATAGCAGCTATCGTTCTAAAACAGAACTAATTGAAGTTGTTGATTATGAACGCTTTGTTCGTGCAACTGCTGCTCTCGAAAGCAGTGGATTGATTAATAATTGCACAGCTGTTATGCTCAAATATCATCCATCGGAGTAGTGGGATGTGAATTATATAATTCTATTAATTAAAAAGGATCTTTTAATGAAAAAAATAAAAACTATGATAGTTACTCTCATAATCCTGATATCAGTTCCATTCTATACCTTCGCTGACCACCTCGATGTAATACAAATGGAGTTGAACAAAGGCTGTGATTTCAACCAATTTATGGCGATAAAAACGGACTTCAATAGTAATTGGGCGAAGGATTACGATTATAAAGTGGAACTCCTGATGCCTGTGCAGAGCAATGACCTGAAATCTATATTCTGGGTTGGCAGGTCTTCTGATGCGGTCGCATTTGGCAAAGGTTGGGAGGCTTGGGTAAGCGATTTAGGCAAATCGGGTTCGGTGGCAGCGAAATTAAATGCACGCTTTGAGAAGTGTGTCACCAATATGTCGCGACGAAGCTACGGCGCCTACTAAAAAGACGAGCGCGACTCTCGGCGCTGCGCTCTAAATGCAAAAAACAGTATCGGCTGCCTGCCAGTGGTACGCGATGAACAGCTGGTTGGTATCGTTACTGATTTTGAATTCGTCTCTTTAGCCATCGACTTGGACGTTATCATTAAAGATGGAACAGTTAGAGAACGCTGAAGAAGCTGTACTGGCCTAATTTTAAGGAGGTATCGAATAACGAGTACGGGGCAATTACCATCCCAAACACGCCGCTAGCCCGACGGGGTCTTTCGGACTACATTTTGCCTGATGGACCTTAACAGTAAGTAATGGTGGTGTTAGCCACCACCTTCCCAGTCTATTTACCCTGTGTTTGCACTTTTTTAAAGACTCTTAAGAAGTTTCCACCCCAAATTTTGATAATGTCTTCTTCATTGTAACCCCGCTCGACCAATACTCTGGTGACATTCATGGCTTCGCTGGCATCTTCAAACCCGACTATGCCGCTACCGTGATTGAAATCTGTTCCTATTCCAACGTGGTCAATACCTATGCGTTTAACGATGTAATCAATATGGTTCACCATAGCATCCACGCTACCCGGCCCCAGTAAGTCACTAACGGTCTGCAGAAAAGTTTGCTGAACGCCTTTATCATCAATTTCCCAGTACAGTTCAAAGGGATAATAGGAATCTTCTTTAATACCTGCGGCGCGGCGTGCTTTTCTAATCTGCACATCTAGGTCTTTATTCGACGAATCAAAAAGGTAACCCTTAAAAGGCGCAATGTGAATAACACCACCATTTTTGCCAATAAGGTCAATTTCGTCATCCGACAAATTGCGGCTAACGTCTGACAGTTTTCGCACGTTTGAATGACTGGCAATAACCGGCGAAGTCGACAAATTCAATACCTGAACAGCAGCAGTTTTGGAAAGCTGAGAAATATCAACGATACCCCCCAGCTCATTAATACGTTTTATTGCTGATTGCCCCAACTCAGATAAGCCGCCGTGTTCCTCTTGGGGCTCATGATCTGAAATTTTAGCTATATAAAGTGGGCGTGAGGAATCAGCAAAGGCGTTATGGCCCATGTGGGTTAAAGCGAAGACTCGAACACCCGCAGCGTAAAATTCATCCAGCCCGCTAATATCTTCACCCAGTATTAGCGCATTCTGAAAGCTTAATACAAAAGCATTTTTTCCATCTTCATGTGCTTTCACCAGCTCCTCAGAACTACGAACAATAACCGCATTATTAGCGGGATCACCCGCAATTTCCATAATGGCTTCGAGCTTTTCGTCGGCGATGGCTCTAGCTTGGGCGAAGCCTTCAGCTGTTCGCGGCAGAGGACCCACAGCAACAGCCATTAACACTGCGTCCACGCCACCAGCTTCCATCTTCGACGGTTCAACCTTGGAGCGACCATCGGAACCAACATAACGAGATTCTTTGCCAGGAATCTCTATATCCGCATGCGCGTCCAATACCAGTGCTTTACTGTGAATGACTTCAACACTTGTAGAAGGCAAAGCAACTGGCTTAGGCGATTCCTTATTCGGATCATCAGTATCGACTGAACAGCCCATCAAACCTATCACGCATAGTAATGAAACTATCATTTTTCCCATGAAAAACTCTCTCCGTGTATATGTAAAATAAAACGTCATTTTTCCTAAAATCAAAATACATAATGCCTTATATTTTCTATATTGACATCTACTTCATATTCTTAAGGGAGTGAAAGTTGGCTATTTTTCGTCTATTAATCAACTGTTACCACGTAATTCAGAATTCAAAACAAGGGCCTCCCACAGTTGTGCAAACCCGTTTTGCTTAAGATGATGAACGGTTTTTATTCAAACAGACTTATCCATGGCGGTGCTCGACTTTGTGGGGGTAATAGCTCGAGGATTCGTCATTTAAGTGACTGGGTCTATTTGCTATCACTACTTGATATTCTTCGCTTAGATTATCTGGAGCTGGCTGTCCGTAGAGCGCTTATTGACGACAGTCAGAATTAGTCCAGTGTTGTTCTTGGGAAATAAACATTTGAGTGCTACCCACACTATTTTAACTGGCTTGAATTCACATGACATTTGCATGAAACTGCATGATATTACAGCTCCTTACCCCCATACTTATTAGCCAGATCATCTAATTCTGAACACGTATAATCAAAACCCTTTGTATCAAACTCATAGGTGATCTTGACGGAGTCTGAGCCGTTGAATAATTTGGCTTTCACGTCTGCTACTGTCCAGTGTTTGAGTTCGTTTAAAAATCGATTGGCTAATTGTGCTCTTTCAAACCGATAGCTAATTTCTGTTTGCATCATGGGGACCTGTTTGTCGTTAATAAGCGGTATTTTCGAGGTTGAGCAGTGTGGACATTTTTATAGGTTAGTCAAGATACAAATTTTCATCTACAGGGCGATCACTTTGCTTTACTTTCACAACCAGCGAAGCTCCGCAAATAGTGATAGGGAGCATTATTGACTACCTCTCTAGACTTTAGCTTGCACATAGCCTGTAGAGGTGACCTTGTAACTTGGTTAAAATATAAAAACGTCTTATTCACTATCCATCATCACTAGCGAAACTACTGAGTTAATAGACTACGGACCTCGTTCAACGCTGCAACAGAAAACCCTCGGTCATAGAAATAAACAATATTCCCTTGTTTGTCGAGCAACATAACGCGGGCATTGTTAGGGTTTAGATTGCCAGTAAAACGCTGCACTTTATCGCCGTCTTCATATACTGTGACCACTCCTTTCCATAAATTTTTAGGAATACCTTTACGCATACCACCATCGATAAAACCGCTAAACATACGTGGTAACATACCTTGGATCGTCGGTATTTCATAAGCCGCGACGTTAGTTTTTGTCATATCTAAACCAATTAACCAGCGGTCAATATCAAATTGTGAATTTTGTTTATAACCAAATAGCAGTAAAGTTTCTTGTCCGGCAAAATCTCGCGGAATAACCACTGAATTGCCTTCCAAACTCTGACCTGTCACTTCAATCATCTTATCGCCAATGGTCACTTGGCTAGGGTACTCGTAATTAGCACAACTACTAAAAAACAAAAAAAACACCCACACTATAAAAATTTGTTTAATCATATCAATCCCTTATATTAGTTAACACCATAATTAGGTTAAAACACCAGACAGCATTCATTCGTCTAAGACTCATTTTCATCAACAAAATTCAACGCACCTATTATGGCAGAAACTTGGGCTTGTATGCAGTTTTCAGCATCTACTTTTGGACTATCTGGATACACTTCTGTGGTACTCACAAATCTGGCATTGGTTAAACCTGCACATAAACCTAACGCTTTAGTTGCATAATTAATCACGCCCTTTTGCTGCAAAGTCTCACCAATAAGCCTTCCACTTTCATCAGCTGGAGCAATATGGGTAACTTTTTCAACAGTCTCAATGATGGCTTTCTGAAATTCAGGGCAAGGTTTTAAGGTATCACCCACTGCATAAAAACCATCTGGGATGGCCCATTCTTTGTGCTCTACCGCATCTCGTGCACCCAAGGCCGGCCTAAATTCAGAGTTATCGGTATCTGTGGTTTCATGTAAATCTATGTGCATAATAAATGCTAAACCTGAAACCAATTCCATCAAAGCAGCAGACTCTGGTGCAGGGCTATTTTTACAGAATGACCGATTAGGATCGACAGCGTTTGGATTCCAACGGTTAATCGTTTCGTAAGCCCAAGGGCTGACACAAGGCACAATCAAAAGATTAAACCTATCTTGATAGCCCTGAGCTGCGGTTGCAGCAAAACGTAACGCACCATGCACACCACTGGTTTCATAACCATGCACACCACCGGTTATTAACACATTGGGTTTTGACTTATCCCAAGTCAAGCTACTCAATGAAAATACCGGAAGCGCACCTGATGCATAATCCAAACGTGCGTATTCTTTAATATCAAACTGACTTCCCAGTGCGTCTAATTGACTCAGTACATCATCAGAATAAGAACGTTTAACATGTTGTAGAGCCAACCACTGGGTTCGTTCTACTGGGCCCCATTTGACGCCGTCTTTACCTATTGCATAGGTGTCGTTATGTTTCATAAAAATACTTCCTCAATAATTTATTTAATCAGTTTGTACAAACGTTTAATAATTTTATGCATAAGTTGAAGCACTCAAAAATCAACCAAGGATAATAGTCACCTTATCATCCTTTAATGCGTGTTGAACCATACAGGTGTGATGGTAGTGATGGTGGTGATGGATTAATTTGTAAATAAGGTATATCTCGGTAAAATCCAATGCAATACTTTCTAGGGTCCCAACGCAAACACTGTTGTGCTCCCTAGCGACAATAGCAGTAATCATTCTTTCATTTATAAAAGGTCACACCTTATGCATCCATACCGTTTTTTGTGTCTGTTTATCTTCGCCAGCCTTACGGCATCTGCTAGTGAAAAAACACCCACTGCAGTAAAACCATCACCTGTGATGGTGGTTACCGCCAATCCCCACGCCACTGAGGCGGGATTAGAAATATTAAGAGCTGGCGGCTCTGCTGTTGATGCAGCTATCGCTATCGAAGCGGTACTGAGTTTAGTTGAGCCACAAAGTTCTGGATTAGCCGGTGGTGGATTTATGGTGCACTTTGACGCCTCAGAAAATGCAATCTCTGTATTTGATGGCCGAGAAACGGCTCCTGCCGCGGCTACTGCAGATATGTTTTTGGATGCAGACAATAAACCTATGGGTTTTCTTGATGCTAAAAACAGCGGTTTATCGACAGGTGTCCCCGGTGTGTTGGCCATGTTATCACTTGCCCATGAGGACCAAGGTTTATTAGAATGGAGTTCACTGTTTAAGCGTGCCTCCCAGTTGGCAACAGACGGCTTTAATATTTCGCCTCGTTTATATGGCATGTTACAGCGCTATGGAAAATATATTCCAGCTACCCTAGAAGAGGGTCCCACCGAGGCCCATGAATATTTTTTTGCTGACAATGGCCAACCGCATCCAGTGGGCCATATATTAAAAAATCCAGACTATGCCAACACCTTAAAATCGATTGCCGCAGATGTGTCAGCATTTTATAAGGGCCCTATTGCGGCGCAAATTGCTGAGATGGTGCAGCGTCCTCCTCGTGCTGGCAGACTGACAGTAGAAGATATTGCCGGTTACCAAGCGGTCAAACATCACGCTTTATGTCAGCCCTATAAAGATGTGCAGGTTTGTGGCGCTCCCCCGCCGTCTTCATGGGTAGCAGTGGGTATGATTTTAGGTATATTAGAAAACAGCCATGGATTCTCAGAAAAAGGCACTGAAGACCCACTTAATTGGGCGCTATTTGCTCAAGCTCAACAACTGGCCTATGCCGACAGAGATCAGTATGTCGCTGATACGAGACAAATTGATGTGCCTCTCAATGGGCTATTACACCCTGTCTATCTTGCAAAGCGGGCAGCACTGATTTCGAAAGACTCGGCCATGGCGTCTATTTTTGCCGGTGATCCTTGGGAATACAACACCACCAGTTCCACCCAAGTCAATGGAATAGATGCCACTCAAGACGTGCACGGTACCACTCACTTTGTCATTGTTGATGCCCAAGGTGACGTAGTGTCAATGACGGCAACAGTTGAGAGTATATTTGGCACCACTCGTATGGTGGGAGGCATGTTTTTGAATAACGAATTAACTGACTTTTCCTTTCAACACACCGATGATAAAGGCTTACCTATTGTCAATGCAGTAGCGCCAAACAAAAAGCCTCGTTCGTCCATGTCACCCACCATAGTGTTAGACAATAAAGGGCAATTTTTGATGGCAACTGGCTCCCCTGGTGGAAACAATATTATCGCCTATACCGCCAAAACATTAGTGGGTGTATTTGACTGGGGGTTGAGCCCACAAGAAGCAGTAGATCTTCCCAACTTGGTGGCTCGGGGCGAAAAAGTGCGACTAGAAAAAGATGCTGCCCCCGACACTTTAATCAAAGCCTTACAAGACTTTGGTCTAAATGTAGATGCATCTCGAGGTGAAAACTCAGGTTTAAGTGTCATTTTACGTAAACCAGATGGCACCCTAGAAGGTGCAGCTGACAAACGCCGAGAAGGGGTGATAGGGACATTATAAATCAGCAGCCTGCTCAATCTAGCGGTTTTGTGCAATTAAAACACCATATCTCTCGCCAAGTCATTAAGGCAAGACAACGCTTGAGCAGCCTTTTCTGTTGGCACAAATATATGGTCGTGATAATAGGCAGCCACCACATTGGCGCTGATACCGTGAAGGGCTAATGCAGTCGACACCGCTGCCGTTAGTCCAACAGCATCAAGGCTTGAATAGACGTTTAAGGTAATACATTGAAATACGCCTTGATAAGCAAGACCTGATACATCGGCATGAGTTTTTGACACTATTACGGTTAGCCCTTCTTCCTCATGAAAAGTACCAAGAGGCGCTAACGCCGTCAAAGAAACGGAGCTATGTTTATCTAATGTAGCGAACACATATTCAGGCTCACCCAAAACAGGCTGCATTGTACCAATCAATTTACCTAAATCCGTCTCACCCGACATATCTATTCCTCATCTGAAAACTTGTAGCTCGCAGCTTGCAGCCCACTGATTATTATATCCCTAATTGTTAAAATATAATGAGAAAGTTTTTATCAAGTTTTGGCTGCCATAGCTGCTTTTTAGTCGCGACCAACATTTCAAGTAATGGTTTAATAAGCAATATTACTTCATCACAATTGACATGTGATGCAGATATGGGCATCGACACATCAACACTCACCTTTGATTTTGGTGGGGCTATCATCAGTTTATTTACTTGGCCCGTCACCAGTATCCATTTTCCACTACATGGCTTTTTCTTGATGCAAGTGTTTATCAACCAACGCTACTATTTAAGGCTCAGCCACACTTTGTGCATCACCGCTTGAACACAACACACAATCAGGAAGAGCAGTATGCAAATTTTAATTTTGTATCTCAAATTTTTAATAGTTGTTTGGATTGATGATCTTAATCGTCGCGCTGTTCGTTTAAAAAATAACCAACTGAGGATTATTGAATGAAATTATACATTGAATCAATTGAAGGCGGGACTTATCTAGCGGCAGTAGGGGAGCAAGACCAACACCATCTTGTTCGAGATCCTAGCAGTAGCCCCATGACATTTCATTGTCTTAACGAGATAAAACAACATTTAAAGAATAAACATTTTGAACAAGTATGGTTAAAACAAAACACGCCTTACGATGAAATGTGTGGGTTAGACGACAAGCAAGAAAAATTAGAAATATTGATTGATTGGCATTAATAATCTGATTATGAATTGCATTAAGCTGCGGTTAATCCCTTAACAGCAACTTAATGTTATGCAAACCTATATTATCTGTCTAGATTCATTACCTTAGTCCATGCTTTAACAAAATCTTCTACAAATTTTTGTTTAGAGGTGTCAAAAGCGTATACCTCTGCCACAGCTCGAAGCTCTGAGTTAGAGCCAAAGATTAAATCCACAGAGGTGGCAGTCCATTTAGGTTGCCCCGTTTTACGGTCTACACCTTGATATACACCGTCAGTTTCAGATTTTTTCCATACGGTTGACATATCAAGCAAGTTCACAAAAAAGTCATTGCTTAATGTGCCGGGTTTACTGGTCAGCACACCATGCGCGGCTTGACTATGATTAGCGTTCATGGCTCGTAAACCACCGACTAAAACTGTCATTTCTGGTACCGTCAAGTCTAACTGGTCAGCTTTATCAACCAACATTTCTGTGGGCGACTTGTAACTAGCCGAAGGCTTAAAGTAGTTGCGGAAACCATCTGAATTTAGCTCAAGCAAGCTAAATGAGTTCACATCAGTTTGCGCTTGGGTTGCATCACCTCTACCTGGAGTAAAGGGCACCATCACATCAAACCCAGCGTCTTTTGCTGCTTTCTCGATAGCGCCAGCTCCACCCAGCACAATCAGATCAGCCAGTGACACTTTGTCACGATTAAAAAGGCCACTAGAGGCATCGTCTTGAATATTCTTTAAAACATTCAACACTTTTATAACTTCAGCAGGATTATTGACTTCCCAATCCTTTTGCGGGGCAACAGCGATACGTGCTCCGTTAGCTCCACCTCGCATATCTGCGTCACGATAACTTGCAGCAGATGCCCATGCCACGCGAACTAATTCTGCAGCAGACAGTCCTGAATCAAGGATCTTAGCTTTAAGCCTATTCACAGTCTCAGCATCAATATTTGATTGCGTGTCTGGTGATATCGGATCTTGCCAAATCTGTATATCTTTGGGCACATCGTTTCCGAGGAAATTACGCGGTGGTCCCATATCTCTGTGAGTGAGCTTGTACCAAGCTTTTGCAAAAGCTAAGCGATACTCTTCTGGATCGGCCAAAAAGCGCTCAGCAATTTTTTTGTAGTCTGGGTCAAACTTCAACGCCAAATCTGCAGTGGTCATAACAGGTGCATTAAACTTACCTTTAATGTGCGCATCAGGTACAACGTTTTGCATCGATTCATCAGTAGGTATCCACTGAATGGCACCTGCAGGGCTGCGAGTTTGCTTCCATTCAAAGTTCAATAAGTTACTCAAATACAACGATGTCCACCGTGTGGGAGCTTGACTCCATGCACCTTCTAGCCCACTGGTAGTGGTATCTTCAGAGTGGCCCTTGCCACATTTATTTATCCAACCTAGGCCTTGTTCTTCAATACCTGCTGCGGCAGGCTCTGGCCCTAAACAGTCGGCAGGCTTGCGTGCACCGTGCATTTTTCCAAAGGTATGACCACCCGCAATAAGCGCCAAAGTTTCTTCATCATTCATCGCCATACGTGCAAATGCCACACGGATATTTTTGGCGGAGCCTATGGGATCAGGTTTGCCTTTTGGGCCTTCTGGGTTTACATAAATCAATCCCATGTGTGTGGCACCCAGTGGCCGTTGTAATTTACCGTCTGTGTCTTCACGATCACTGGCCAACATTTCTATCTCTGGGCCCCAATAGACCAAATCAGGCTCCCAGTCATCGGCTCGGCCACCAGCAAAACCATAGGTTTTAAACCCCATATTATCTAAGGCGACATTTCCGGCCAGTACTATTAAATCAGACCATGAAAGCGCTTCACCGTATTTTTGCTTGACTGGCCATAAAAGACGTCTTGCTTTGTCTAGGTTACCGTTATCAGGCCAGCTATTCAGTGGTTCAAATCTTTGCTGGCCTCCTCCTGCCCCCCCACGACCATCTATGGTGCGATACGTACCTGCACTATGCCAGGTCATACGAATAAAAAATGGCCCATAGTTACCAAAATCAGAAGGCCACCAGTCTTGTGACGTGGTGAGTAATGCATCGATATCTTTTTTTGCCGCATCTAAATCCAGTTTGCTAAATGCCTTAGCATAATCAAACTCAGCACCATAAGGATTAGATTTAGCATCGTGATCTCTAAGAGCAGATAAATCTAGTTGATCTGGCCACCAAAATTGATTGGTTTTTGGTTGACTTACTTGCGTATTACTCGTTCCCATAGCTCCTTTGGGTTTGCTCATTTCAGCAGTGTCAGCAACGGCACTGCCTGTCATCAAGACAATACTGACAAGACCAGCTATGGTTGATTTTACAAAGACGTATTGTTTTTTCATTTTTTTATTACTCCATACTAGACCGAAATGACTCGTCTGTTGATAGACGACTCAGTAAATCCCTCTAACGGCTAAAAATACTCACTAATATAGACGATCGGGATCCTTCATAACTTACCCTCCCCCAACAATACTCATTGGGCATTAAGCCAGAGAATTAAAGTTCTTTCATAGTTTAGTTAACAAAGTGTAAAAAGATATGTAAACAAACGATTCACTTAATCGAACAAACAAAATAGAAGACCTAAGTGAAGCTTTACATTTTAAGATGAACGCTGATTTACACATATCATGATCAAAATGAAAGACAGATGGACGCAGTGAGTTCAATCACTCAACTGCCACGACTAACCTTATCTTTAACGGCAAGCTTATCGTAATAATCGACGGTCAGATTGTTATATGTTTGTCGATGTTTGTCGATGTTTGTCATTTAGCGTGAGTCAATAGGCATATAATAAATTCGTAGTGTCTCAGTTTGAAATAGCCACAATAAAGCTGGGAACTTGCCAAAAATGCTAGGGGAAACTTATTTTTTTAGGAAATGTAAACTTATTAACAGTTTCTTAAGAGCAAATGAGAATGATGTCATAAAAGATAGGATAAAAGTTAGTATAGATCAGTGTAATCATGGCAAACGAACAGGCACGAAGTGCATTGACTATACCGAACATACATACATTCACATCAACGATGCTGAGTATTGTTATCTTGAAGCTGGCGAAGGGCCAATGGATATATTAATTCATGGCTGCCCAGACAATGCTTATTCGTGGGAGCATCAAATTCGTTTTCTCTTACATGCTGGCTGTAGAGTGGTCGCCCCTTTTACAAGGGGATACACCCCGATTAAGGCAAAATCAAATAGCTATTTTGATGGTGCGACGCTAGCGACAGACATTATCGGTTTGGTTAACGGACTCAATCAAGGTAAACCGGTATTTTTAGTTGGGCAAGATGGGGGCGCAGCCAACAGTTATGGGGTATTAGCTGCATTTCCAGATAAAGTGTCACGTGCAATGATTATGGCAGTGCCACATCCAGTGGAAATCAATAGAACGCTAAAGAGTTCTCCTCGTCATTGTATTCGCTCTTTTCATTGGTTTCTATTCCAACTCCCGTGGTTACCAGAACGCCTTATTCGTTGGTCAAAAGGTCGATTTTTAGCTTCCCTGTGGCGACTTTGGTCACCCAATTTCAACGATGAGGAGCATGTGGAACAGGTTATTGGTCCAATGCTACAAAACCAAGGTATTGAGGATACGCTTTCATATTATAGAGCAGCGATCCAACCAAAATATCGTGACCCTCGCTATGTACACATCTTTGCGCGCCTTAACGACAAAATCAAAGTACCGACACGCGTGCTATGTGGTCAACAAGATATGAGAAAAGAAATGTTGCCAAGAGCAGCTGATTTGTTTGAAGCTAGTGCAGATTATCAATGGAATTGCATTGATAATGCGGGCCACTTCCTGCACCGAGAACAGCCAGATGTCGTTAATGATGAAATCCTAAAGTGGATTAATGGCTAAATGAATATCACTGGGTTGTATTGTCTGCATATGCTTTACGGGTTCTGAGTCAGTCAACTCAGGTGCAAATTCAAGTACGATGACTTAAGACTTTTTAAAAGCTTCATATGTTGGGCTTTAACAGCAAATTACAGAATAATTTTGTTGTGGTTTTGAAATAAACCTTTCACATCAATACGCTCAGCTGTGCTCGCGGCAAAATGGCACATTTCTAGTGGATGCGCCTAATACCATTGCGTATTCACCTGAATGATAGTGAGTGAAATAGATCCCAGTGAGTCGAAGTGTTCAACTCACTGGATATTTTCAAACCTATATACATCTTATAATTTTGGATCAACGCCAGTCATTTCAATAGACACATCCCATAATTTTTTTGCGACAACTAGGTCGTGACCGCGCCGATTCGACTTGACTTTAATCGCCGGGCCCGCAATCTCTCCTCGCTGAGACGGTCCATAGTATTCGCCACCTTTTACACCCTCCATAGTGGCGGCACATAGGGTTGGCCAAGCACCTTGTTCGGCCGAATTAAAAAACAGTTTTAAAACAGGCATCATTAACATAAAAGGTTTCGGGATATACCGAGGCAATTCTGTATCGGCAATACCCGGGTGAGCCACAACTGAAAGAGTGTCACCACCTATGGCGTTTAAACGGCGTTGAAGTTCGTAGCCAAAATACACATTTGCCATTTTACTTTGAGCATAACGCGCCCAAGCACTATAAGACTTGTTGGCATTAATATCGTCAAAGTTAATTTTCCCTCTTCTATGGGCAATACTAGCAGTACTCACAATTCTGGCATTGGCAGTGGCACGGATTTTATCGAGTAATAATGACGTTAACGCAAATGGCCCTAAATGATTAATACCAAATTGTGATTCAAAACCATCTTGTGTGTATGCAAGTGGTGGCACCATAATGCCTGCGTTGTTGATCAATACATCCAAGCGGGGTTCTTGATTAATTTGCTGTGCCGCTTTTTGAATGGATACCAAACTCCCTAAATCCAATTCGACAATAACCACGTCTGCTTCAGGGTACGAAGCAAGTATCCTATCTTTGGCCACTTGCGCCTTCAACTGAGAACGACACCCAAGTAATACTCTTGCACCTTTGCCCGCTAAGGCTTTTGCTGTTTCAAACCCTAAACCTGTATTTGCACCCGTCACAACCATTGTTTTTCCTGTTTGATCCGGCACGTGCGCTGCTGTAAAACCTTTCATATTTTTCTCTTTAAACAGTGTTAAGTGGATGAGAGGCATATCACTGTTGGTGAATTTATCACTCTGATTATGCTGTGACTATTTTATAGCCCACGCGAGGAAAGTGTACATACGCCTCCCCCGCCTTTTCATCAATGCGTTTGATCGCAATTTCATCCCTCTTAGACACGATTAATTCGCCGTTTACAGGTGTAATACCATAGTCAATGGGAATGATTTCGACGCGCTGACCAAAGGTAAAGCCATTTACCACTAAAAAATCATCATTAGAAAACAGTATCTTCTGTGCCGAGCCCGCAATCTCAATAGCGGTTGTTGCATCGATACTGGTTTGTGTGCCGTGCCCAATAGCTTTTATAATTTCAAACCACTGATGCAGTTTTGGATAACCTTTCAATAACGGACTCACGCCAGCGTTATTATTAATAAACCACAGGCAGTGATAAATTGAAAAATCTGCAATGCTGATCTGATCGCCACAGATATAAGGGCCCCCAATGCTAAGTTGTTGCTCCATCTGTTGCAGGTAAATGGGTATAAGCTGCAACGCGGTATGTGTATCCATGGATAAACCGTTGCCACCTTCGCGCATTTTCGCTCGATCGTTCATAAAGGCTTCGATAAATTTTTCAGGCACCTGCTGACGAAACGCTTCAAAACCTGCAGGAGAAAAAGTCAGCGCCACAGCAACACTAAACAAATGTTGGTCAGCCCATTGAGCTAAAGTATTGACGGTGAGTGATAACCCTAGGGGGAAAATACTCTGTGTAGAGAATTGTTCATCAATCACCCTAGCTATCAAGCGTGTGTCACAATAGATGTGATTGTCACGCTGCAATACAGGGGTTTTACGATAACCACCGGTCAGTGCCACAAGCTCTGGTTTAGGCATAATTACTGGAATGTTAACGACTTTGTAGTGTGCGTTTTTATGCCCTAACAAGGTGCGGATTTTTTCCGAAAAGGGAGAGGCGTCATAGTGGTGTAAAATAAAATCATTCATCGACAGTAACCTTTGTGAGTGTTCTGAGCCATAACACTAGGCTAAATCTGTGAATGGCTAAACCTGTTAGTGACTATAGCTTGAGTGTGCAGTGAAGACTCATTCAAACATTGAATATTCGATTATTGATACTGGCAATAGTGAGGGTGAACAAAACATTTATGAGTGTGTTTTTTACACATCGTAAATTTAACTCTCTAACCAGCCATGGATAGAGCAGACATACCACTAGTTTAAGGAGCAGAAGTGGCCGATGGCATATCCACAGTGAGATTGCGCAGCCAATATTTTGCTTTTAAACGATACACAAACAAGACTGATTTAACCACCTCTTCTGAATAAGTAATCAACACCACCCAGTAAATAGGTAAGGCAAAATAAAATGCTGCGGCAAAGGTTAACGGAATACCTATTACCCACATGCCAGAAAAATCGATAAGCAAACAGTGTTTGTTGTCTCCCCCAGCTCTCAAAATGCCCATTGAAGCTGTCATGTTAAACACTTTGATACAGGTGCCAAACGTAATAAGCATAAAGATATCATGAGCGACAGCTAGGGTATCCTGATCCAGATTGTCATAGGGCATGAAAACTAAAAATTCTAGGCTCCACATCACCAGACCTAAGAAAAAGGTAACAATAGGTGCGCTGATGGCAAAACCTCTGGCGACAGACCAAGCAGAACTAAATGCGTTTTGTCCTAGTCGTTGGCCCACCATAATCGAACAGGCGGAAGCAAAACCAAAAAAGAAGGCAACAAGCAAACCTTCCAAGGGTGCCATAAGACTCATTACAGCCAGTTCTTGTGTACCGATACGACCGTAGATAAGCTGATAGAAAAAGGTACCCAATGACCAAACACCAAAGCTCAACATCATCGGCCACACTAGTTTAATTAAATGGATCCACTGTGCTTTATCATAAAACTCGTTGCCGATAGGGCGCGTAGGAAAAACAACATGTTTTCTTTTATACAGCCAAAATACAATCAGTGATGCATGAATAGCTCTGGCAAAAAAGGTTGCCCAAGCAGCACCTGCCACACCCAGCGCATCAATACCTAACCCACCATTAATTAGCCAGAAGTTCAAAGCAATATTGATAACAATCGCAATCATTCCAAGCATCATAGAAAACTTTACTTGGCCGAGTCCACGCAAGGCATTCTCAAAAACCATGACCACTAAAACAAACGCTAAACTGGGCATAGTGACCCACAGATAGGCTTTGCCCGTGTTGATGATGACTTGATCAGTGGTTCCCAGCCCAACAATAAGATCACCAAAAGCAAAGGTCAGCAATACCACAGGCAATAAAACCCCAGCGCCAATAGCAAGAGTTTTTATCATGACAGGACTAATACAACCTTTTTTATCTGCCCCAAAATACTGCGCAGACAACACACCCACGCCTGTGGCTAAACCAGACAAAATAATCAGCACCACAAACTGGATCCGGTTACCTAATCCAACAGAAGCAATCGCTGTGTCACCAAGATGCCCCACCATCATAATGTCACTCATTCCCAGCATGGTCACCAAGACACTTTGCAACGAAATGGGCCAGGCAAGTTTAAGGCTTTGCCGCAGTGTTGATGAAGGGGTATTTAACATATTGATAGAAATATAGTCTAAGGCAGATGAGCGATATTTTATAAGAGTGCGAGCAAATAAACATCATTACGAATATCATGTATCATGTCTAAAACTATCATCTGAATAAAAACATGTGGCGTGAAATTCTTAATATCGACCCTAGTTGTAAAGAATATTTTCTTAACTTTGAATCACTTCCTGGTAACGGCAAAGCCTTTATTGCCTATGCAGGTTTATCATATTTAAGAAAGGCCTATCAGATAGGCAAAAGCGGTAAAGGTGAGTATTTCCATGGTAAGAAAAATGACTCAGTTCATGTCCATTACTTAATATCAACCCAGTCAGGTGCAGGCAAACTTACTCTAGAAACAGGCTGCCAATCCATTGCCGCAAACACTATAATGCTGATCCCAGCAGGGACCCCTTTTCTATATGAGCTCGACGCTGATCATTGGGACATGTGCTGGTTATTGTTACATGACTGCCCAGAGTATCAGTTTATTCACCAACTCAAGGCAGGCGTGTGGCAAAGTGATGACACATCCTTGCTGTATCAAACCATGTCACTGATTAGGGATTTTGAGCACAGCGATGGTCGTTTCCAGTCTGACATTCAACTAAGACTCATCGAAGTGTTGCTTTATCAGATTGAACAGACGCTAAAAAAAACACCGACACAAAATGCGCAGCAGCAGCGTTTTCATACTCTGATACGTAATGTGAACAAACAGTTGCAATTGCCATGGACCGTCAGCGCGCTTGCAAGTGAACTCCACATATCAGAGCCACAATTTTATCGGTTATGTAAAAAAGAAACAGGCAAGACCCCAATGAAATTATTGACCCAGGCGCGAATGGATTATGCATGCTACCTGCTGCGTTATACGCATTACAGCCTAGAACAAATAGCTGATACTGTAGGGTATGCCGACAGTGCCAGCTTTGCCCACCGCTTTAAACAACTCTTCCAACTTAGTCCTGGAAGATGGCGCAATCATGAATAGGTGATTTGAAATCGATTGCTGGAGGTTTATGAACTTGCCCCCTCACATTCATATTTACAAGGTTTCTAACTTAGCTACCATTTGGCTAAATTCCACAAGTTCCAACTCTATGTATTCACCGCCATCACGCCATTCCACGCCTATAAGCACATTATCTTCGGCTAAGTCTTCTACCCAAAACTCCAACCAGTCAGCTAACGTAATAGCCATAGGTACATAATCTTGCCATTCGTCAACACAGTGACTTTTTGCTAATTCCATACTTGACCATACTGGCATCACATCTGCATTTTCAAAATTAATTGAATCCAGGACCACCCACCCCTCGCTGGCTTGATCTTGTAGCGCCCATAATGTTTGAGTGACTTGTACTTGAGCCATAAAATCGGCAGGAGGAGGATTGGTATCTGTCATGGTAAGTTTTATCTTGTCTATGTGTGTGGTCAATCATACGGATTTAGTCAAGCACGAACAACGCTAAACTTAGGTTTGTGCTTAAACAAGGTTAGCATTTGATTGGGATCGAAGAAGTGAACGTTATTGAAAATAAATCTATATATTAACCTCTGTTTTACCTCGGGAAGCAGCGTGGTCAGATACCATTGCAACTAATCTGACCAAGCTGTTAAAGACGGTGTGCTTTATTGAAGTTTACTCTCTATGGCGTTTTAAAAATGTTATGTCTTAGCTTATTTTAACTGGCAGATCCCGAATTCTATTACCCGTTGCAGCAAATATGGCGTTGGTTAATGCTGGTGCAATGGGTGGGGTTCCTGGCTCACCGGCACCACCTGTTCTTTCACCACTGTTGATGATTTCAACATAAATGTCTGGTGCAGTATCCATTCTCAGCATTTTGTAGTCGTGCAGATTACTTTGCATCACAGCACCATTTTTAATAGTGATCTCTCCATATAAGGCGGCAGATAAACCAAAAATAATGCCACTTTCCATTTGTGCTCTAAATGCATTGGGACAATAAGCGAAACCTGCATCTGCGACACAAAAAACCTTATTCACTATTATTGAGCCGCCAGACATATCGACTTCGACTACTTCGGCAACAATACTATTAAATGAACCATGAATAGCCACTCCCCGGCCCCAACCTACTGGTAATGCGCTATCCCAATCTGACATTTTTGCAATCGCATCAAGTACTTTTAGGTAACGCGGTTCTGATTGCAACAGTTTCCGGCGATAATAAAGGACATCTTGATTGGCTTCATGAGCCAGTTCATCAATGAAGGATTCTGTAAAAAACGCATGTTGGGAATGATCAACACTTCGCCAAGCACCAAAGGGGATGTGAGTCGGACTTTCGGTGTAATGCACAAATTGATTATCAACCTGATAAGGTATATATGGCGCTTCTTTGGGCTCATGTTTGTCAACATATTGATTCTCCCAAGCAATTGGCAAACCAGAATCACCTAACGCAGCCTTGAAACGGCTTACAATCGCAGGGCGATAAAAGTCATGTTGCACATCTTCCTCCCGCGACCAAATCATTTTGACTGGAACCCCAGGCAAGGCATTAGCCAGTTTTACCGCCTGAATAGAATAATCTGGCATAGCTCTGCGCCCAAATCCGCCACCAAGGTAAACATTGTTGACCACTACGTTTTCTGCATCGATATCTAAATATTCTGCTATCGCTGCTTTGACCCCTAATGGGTTTTGCGTGCCACCCCAGACTTCAATGTTGCCGTCTTTCACCAAAGCTGTGCTGTTCATGGGCTCCATAGTGACATGGGCTAAATATGGCACACTATATTCAGCGGTAATAACTTTAGCCGCTGATTTGATAACGCTGCGAGCATCCCCCTCAGACAAGTCTTCTTTTTCATCGCTGTTGGCAACCGCTTTGTCCATGTCGACACGAAACTGCGCCATTATCGACTCAGAGTCTGTGTTATCCCATTCACCGCGAGAATAGGTCACATTCACAGCAGCGATGGCTTTTTTGGCTTGCCAATAACTATCCGCAATCACACCTACACCATTGCCAAGATTCACCACCTTAATAACCCCTTTCATTTTTTCTGCCGCGGCCCCATCAATTGACTCAATGTTGCTGCCAAAAACTGGAGAGGTTTTTACCGTGGCATATTTCATACCGGGCAACACCACATCAATTCCAAATTTAGCAGTGCCGTCCACTTTTTCAGGGATATCCAATCGCTGAATATCTTCATTGCCCATTAAGTTGAATTGTTCTGGTGTCTTGAGCGTGGGAAATTCAGGTCCTTGTTGTTGTGCCGCAATTTTAGCGAATTTTATATAGGGTGCGCTGCGGTTACTCGCATCATGATACAAAACACTTTTTTCTGCTCTAACTTCAGATACCGCGACTTGCCATTCTTGTGCCGCCGCCTGCACCAACAATTCTCTTGCGGCAGCACCCGCCACCCGCATGCCGCGCTCACCAGTTGAGCGCACAGAAAAACTGCCGCCTGTGACTTGCAGTGCGATTGATTTAGAAATCGTTAGAAATACCCCATTGATAGTTTGATTGAGAAAATTGGGCATTTTCCCCGGTAAAATAAACTCTCTGGCCATGTGGAAATTAGCATATTCATCATGAGCTGGGGCTTCTTCTATTGTGACTGAGTCCCAATCCACGTCCATTTCATCGGCCAACATGATAGCTAACGCCGATTGCGCACCTTGTCCCATTTCTGCGTGAGATACGATGACTGTGACACTGTTATCAGGGAGTAATTTAACCCATGTATTGACCAGTACTTCATCGTCATGCTCCATGAATTTAGCCAATTTAGGCGTGCGATGACCAGGCCGGATCCCCACACCAACCATCAGTCCACCGCTAACAATTAGGCCCGCAGTCAAAAAAGCTCTTCGCGTCAATTTACTCATGATATTTACCCTTACAAAATTGTTAAATCGATGCAGCGTTTTTGATTGCTTTTTTAATGCGGCCATACATACCACAGCGACAGACATTACCGCTCATTGCGGCGTCAATATCACTGTCAGAAGGATTAGGGTTACTTTTTAGCAGCGCAACAGCAGACATAATTTGACCTGACTGACAATACCCGCACTGTGGTACTTGCTCATCAATCCACGCTTGTTGTACTTTTGATAACTTCCCGCTGTCATCCGCGATACCTTCGATGGTGGTAATGGCTTGCCCTGCAACTGCAGAGATAGGGGTAACGCAAGAGCGAATAGGCTGGCCATTTAAATGTACCGTGCAAGCACCACATTGAGCCATACCACAGCCAAACTTGGTGCCAACAAGATTAAGTTGTTCGCGGATAACCCATAAAAGCGGGGTGTCGGCTTCTACGTCAACTTGTTGTATTTGGTCATTCACCTTGAGTTCAATCATGTTTTACCTTTGTTTAAAATAACATGGCAAATAACGTCTCATTCACACAGAAATCATTTACGCATGATGCCTTATCTCATAACAGCATTGTTGGGTTTGAATACTCTTCGAATCACCTTCTAATGCACTTGTTTTTTTAGAATTGACTGGTTCAGCTGATGCAGACTTTAGAACAAGAAACCCTATCCTTTTTTCCTAATAAAAGCGACGCTACACCCAACCATTTTGCCTGAATGCCATTAACGTTTGAGTGAATATATTCATCTCATCAGGCGTACCCAAGGATATACGATTCCAGCGATCATCCAGAGTCATTTTTCTGCCTACACGCACACCATTACGCTGCATATGGTCGGTATAATCAGCCAATGGGGCGCCTATTCTGTGCAATACAAAATTAGTATCACTTGGAATATAATCCAGCTCCAATTCATTTAATGTATTGACTAATATCGTTTTAGATAATTGATTGTATTCAATACTCTTTTTATAAAACGCTTTGTCATCCAGTGCTGCTGAAGCGGCAGCGATACCCGCTGCACTTAAGTTAAATCCTGCAGCAAAGGGTGTTATTTTATTCGCTGTTTTTATGGTAGTGATACCGTAACCCATTCGCATGCCAGCCATACCATGCACTTTAGAAAACGTTCGGCTGACTATCACATTATCTTTACCTTGGTTAATTAAATCTAATCCACTTTTATAATTGGGATTTGCTTGAGCGTAGTCAAAATAGGCTTCGTCGAGCAAAAATAAATGTGTATCAGGCGCATTATTTATCCAGTCGAACATGCTCGTGAAATCAACAATGTTTCCGGAGGGATTGTTAGGGTTACAGATATTGATCAACACTGGGCCAGTTTGTGCCATGGCCTGTTTTTTCATGGCAGTGATATTCATCTCGAAATCTTGACCAACAGGGACCTGAATAACATTCATATTTTCTGCTTCGCAATATCCTCTGAGCGCACCAAATGTAGGCGAAGGCTCAATCATAGTGGCGTGCTGCCTGGCCGCATAGGTAGCAATGGCCTGTAATACTTCAGTTGAGCCGTTGCCAAAAATCAATTGTTCTGACCTAACTTGATGATGGTCTGCCAGTTTACTTTTCAATTCATCAACAGAGGCACCTGGGTAACGATTACCATAACGATCAATGGCAATCTTTGCCGCAGACAAGGCATTGGGCGACATCCCAAGAGAGTTCTCATTATAATGCAACAAAAGGGGTTGAGCGTTTTGGCGAAAGGGTAAAACAGAAGTGTTGTGAGCAAATGCAAATGACGTATTGGCCGCCAGTCCTAACCAAGCAGCGCCTAAACCCAATTGTTGTATAAATTGCCTACGAGAAGATTGCATACCCAAAGTCTTCATTGTTTGTACCCCTTTATTTTATTGCAGTAACCTTAAAGGTGTTTGCGCAAAAAAGAAACGACACAAATGATCAAACCTGCGTTTATTGATCCACTGATGATGAGATATGGTGACTAACAAGGGATGCGTCAGCCAAAGTGCTGGATGTCTGTAGATAACAAATGTTTTTCTAGTAACATAAAGCGCCTGCATCAGCACTTGGGGGGAAGAGGCCCGCTTCATTGAAATTCAACACCCCATCGCATATTAACGGCCTTAGCTAGAGTTATTTGTTCAGACTAAAATAACATTCCCATAGATATACATCTGCATTATGCCCATTCAAAAAACAGCTATCCTCTGATCATTCCCTTAGGAATGAAGGTGATATTAAAGATGACTTTTCTAAGGGATGCTGGCTTATTTGGAGAGGTGATAAAGATTGACTATGCTGTTGGGGCGATGATAATTAGCCCCCCACTTATGACACAGCCAGCTATGGGCGGAGCGTTAGGAAATATTGGCACTAGATAATTTGGCTGCTTGAATGCCCAAACCTTCACATACAGAATTAAATGCATCACCTTCCATAAGGGGCAAGCCGGGTAACATGTCTAACAGCTCTTTTTTGACGATAGGCGACAAACTCATACCGCCAGTAACAAATAACATCTCTGGTGGCTCTGAGCTATTTTCTAAACATTCGGTCACTAAACTCTTCACCCTCGCTAACCAAGATTGCATGGAGCGCTTAAGTTCCACGACGTTCAGCTTTACGTCGTAGCCTTCCTCGATATAATGTAATGGTAAGATAATTTCTTCTTTTGAAGACAGTAATTCTTTGGCTAAGCGTGATGAGTTCACTAACCTAGCTGAGAGCTTTTCTTCTTGTACTTCTAATAACCGCTCTAACAATTTAGGCTCTTTAACCAAGGATTTTGTGTTAGCAATATCCAACCAGTACTCTTCTGAGAAAAATCGATTGAGTTTTGGAATATCGTCTACCGCACACATATCAGAAAAATAAGCAGGTGGCACCGGCAAACCGTTATACATCAATAAACCTTGTCCCATCGTTGGGGCAATGGATTTTATGATCAGATTTTTATCGCATTCCATGCCACCCAAGCGCGTTCCGGTTACCGACATAACATCTTGTTGCCGATCGACATTTGCTAATTTTTCTGGTGACAACTTAATGCAGCAAATATCCGTAGTTCCACCACCAATATCCACCACCAGCACGTTAGTGTGTTTATCAAGAGTACGTTCAATCTTGTATGCTGCGGCTATGGGCTCTTCAAGGAAGTCGACTTGTGTAAAACCTGCCATATTTGCCGCTTGGGTCATAATATCGATAGCTTGGTTGTTACCATCTAGCCCTCGCGTACCATGAAAGCGCACAGGGCGACCAATAACAGCAGTATCGACAGACTGCCCTAATTGTTGCTCAGCACTTAAACGGAAAAATTCTAATTGTCTGGCTATCAAACCGACAAATGCCTGATATTGTCCTGCCACTAAGCTGGCACCTAAAAAGTTTTTAGGCGAATAGATTAGCCGACCCTTTTCAGGCGTTTTCAAATAACGTTTAAATCCTTCTTCACCAAAGGCAAACTCACCTGTTTCAACTAACTGTTGCAGGGGCAAGTCTTGCACCGTCATGTTTTCCAACAAAAGTTCGATAGCACGCTCTTGTAAAGCAGGCACATCATGTAATTCAGCGCGCAGCTCATCTATTCTTTCGCTGTGAATACGTTGCTCTCTTGGTTCTGAAGCCTCGTAATATCCGTCTTTGGCTTTATCAATTTTATCAGAAATAGCACGCTTTATTTGCGCGATTTTCGCTTCAATCATAGGGATAGGAGGTGTAGGCAACTCGTCTTTATAATAGATAAAAACCGAAGACCGAATTTTGTTTGCTGCTTCTAGACTAGGATCGAGTTTAACAAAATGATGCTGCTGACCATCAAAATACACCACTTCGGAATTCGAAGTCCCATAATCTATACCTATTGCTGCCATATCCGCCATTCGTCACCTAAAAATTAGGCCGAGGATTGTAAAGTAAAAGGTCATCCAGTTCATTATTTGTTTTGATTGAAATACACACGCACAATGACTGATTGAATCAAATGCGTCTCTGCCTCTGATTTATCATGTTTATAGACTCTGAAAATCGCACAATTTTGGATAAATAAGCAGTCATGGGGTGCTTTTCAAAATACAAAGTTGCTTTCAACCTAGGGTGTTACCCATACCACCAAGATGCAGCTCCGCGTAGCAGTTGATAATTCTATGCTTAGCTCATTAATATTTACTTGTGTATCTTCCGCAGAGGTGACATGGATATAACAATAAGAATGATTATGAAACGAGGACAGGTGTACTGAATAATCAATTAGTAGTTTTGTTTAACAACATCAATAAATTGTTGGATATCATCAGTGTCATTATAAATATGTGCAGAAACTCGCATGCCTAAATGGCGAGCATCAACGCTTATATTGGTATGACTTAGTGCTTGCATAATAACCGTTTGTTTATTTTTAAAATCTAAAATCACGGTACCACTGCGTGTTTCAGCATGTAACGGTGACATTATTTCAGTCTCAAATTCATCTACAAGTAAATCGATCATCCCTTGGTTGTGTTTTCTAACTTGGTGAATACCTAACATGACAAAGTAGTGAATTGAATGACAGGCTAGGGCGAAGGGTGCAATAGATGGTGTCCCCCCCCAAAATTTCATGGCAGATTGATTATAGTTAAAGTGGTGAATATCAAATTCAAATGGGTTTTCATGAGAAAACCATCCCACATCTTTTGGTTGGCAATGCTCGATTATATCTGGGTTGACCCATAAATAAGCAGCGCCTGGTCCACCGCATAACCATTTTACACTTGAGCCAATCATGAAATCAGGCCTAACATCTTGCAAATTTATTGGGATCACACCAGCAGATTGTGCAATGTCTAACACTGAAATGATGCCTTGCTCCTTAGCCCATGATGTTATCTCGCGAACGGGAGCCAATTGGCCAGTATTGGAGTAAGCACTCGATACAAATACTAGATCAATATCTGTCGTTAAGTGTTGCTGCCAAACATTGGCATCAGTGATGTCTAAACTTTTGTTGATAAAACGGATTTCAGTGCGTCTAGGTAAGGATTTTTGTAGAGCAAAACCCATACTAGGAAAATCAATTTCGCTCATTAAAATAACCACATTCTGTTTATTTAATGAAGCAAGGGACATGACTACTTTTGTAAGGCTGCTCGATAAATTAACCTGCGGACAAAACTCTTCAGCCGGTGCATTAAATAATGAACTCAATGCTAATTGAAAATCATTGATCACCTCTAACCAATGCGCCCAAGGTTCTTTTCCAGAGTTTTGCCATGGAGAGAAAAAACTATCTTTGAAGGCTTTCTCAGTGGTTTTTAATGGTCGCCCTACCGAATGATTTAATAGGTAGTTACTATCAGCTAACAAAAAATCTTTTTTGTACTGGCTCATGTTCATCCCTCAGCAAGACTACTTTTTAAAGCTTCTATATCAGCATAACGAGTTCGAATATCATCAC
>ENA-OQVM01001825-OQVM01001825.1-marine-metagenome-genome-assembly--contig:-NODE-1825-length-26670-cov-7.512052_pt1 | contig 26670 bp, 31 predicted proteins | sample MGYA00237776_ERZ505498 | MGnify/ENA primary metagenome ERZ505498 (study PRJEB26159, sample SAMN06265151) | marine metagenome | isolation source: Helgoland LTER site | place: Germany:Helgoland, sampling...
CCTATTAAATAATGAAAAAATACGCTTATAAAATGATTTTTCGTGATAACGAAAATATGTGGAAAGAAGTTGGAGCTCAAACAGGAGGTTCTTTCTCTTTAAGAAATAATCCAAATCCTGTTGATATGGAATTTGCTAATAAATTAGGAGAAGAAGGTTTTGAAATGTTTCAAGTGGTTCAGTACGGTCTTAACTCTGCTTACTACTTCAGAAAAGAAATCTAATGACCTAACTCCCTACCTAAAACTTTGCGATGGAATTAGTAGATTTGAAATAATGAAAAAATTTCTTTTAATACTCTCTTTATTATTTTCCTGTAATCACAATACTGAAGAGTGTTTCTGTACTGAAGAATACAATCCTGTTTGTGCAGGTAATAATCAATATTCAAATCCTTGTAAAGCGCAATGTGATGGTTTTGAAAATTCAGAAATCACCATTTTACTAACTCAAGAAGAAATTAATACAGGTATTTTAGTTGAGGTTAATTGCTCAATTTAGAATCCTAACTCCTTACCTCTTCTGTATATAGCTTTTAGAATCCAAGAATATCTTTAGCGTTATCCATTTCTTTCTTATTGCTATGGTGCTGCAATTCTTTTTCTACGCTCTTGTAATCTTCCCATTCTTCAAACCACTTCTTACTTAATAGCTTTCCTTTTTTAATCATCTCCTTGTCAAATTTGCTTATTTGAAAGGTATCAGGTATTAATCCTTTTTCAGTTGCTCTTGCAAGAACTAAATACCAAGCACCGATTGCATCAAATGCGTCAATACCTGCCTGTTGAATAATAAAAAACTTTTGTTGTGGATGTTTTAGATAGTGTGCTTCAAATGTTGATTGTTTAAATGAGTGCTTTAAAAAGGCTTTACACACAACCTGTGGAACTGCTAAATCTGAAAGGTAACTATTAAAAGTTCCCCTTTGAGATGATAAATAAGTACCACTCATTCTCTTCAACTTATCCGTAACAACATTTGTAATCTGTTTCCATTTTTGCTTCCCCACAAAGTCATCTGTTTTGAAGTTATATAGTCTAAACGGGTCATTCCCTTGATATGCTCTACTAGGTCTGTGTTTAGCTATTATCAGTTTAAGTAATTGAAATATTCTTGGTATGGGATATATATTGAATTTAACTGTGCTCTCCCTCTGTTGTTGCTTACCCCTATTCATTATTAACTTCCTATCAAAATAATAGGCTTTTTTTAGATGGAAATCGTTCTGATGTTTAATTAGGTTGTTTGCAAAATCAATATCTATTTTACCTTCCGTGTATGGTGCAAAATGATTTATAGTGCTCTTATCAATTCTCGCTAAATCTTGCCCATCAATGCAAAGGCAGTAACTTAATAGGAAAGTCAATGTAGCTTCAAGGTCTTGCCCTGTTTTGATGTTTTTTATTCCATTCTTAAAATCATATGCATCGGTAAACTTAATATCTGAACTTCCTGAACTTGCACCTGCTATATAGTGTCCATTTTGTTGAAATGGTCTAAACAGATTTTTACCTGAACCAAACGCAGTATTTGCTAAATCATCAAGTTTCTTTAACTTATTATCCGCACCACTTAGCGTATGGTCTTTGCTTGTCTTAATAGCTACAGCAATTTCTTTTACTATTGCCGCATCTGATAAATGAAGTTTGGTTAATGGACTGAAAGGAGTATTGTTGTGCACCCATCTAACATTACTTACTCTATTGGCTATCGTGTTCTTTGAGTTTGATGTTTTACTAATGTAGTTCTCCCAAAGTTTATCCCCTGCCGATTCAATTTTTTCAAGGTTAAGTAAGTTCCTTATGGAAGTTTCAACGGAATATTCAGCATTGTGTAACGCTCTAACTTCATCAGGAATACGCTTTTTTACTTGATTAAACCATCTGTAGTGTTCGCTTTCTAATGATAAAGTTTGCTTGCTGAAATTAAAGTGCTTTTCACGAACCTTAATACCTGTAACTTTTCTAACATCAACCTTAGCCGCTGCACTTCTAATTCTTATACGTAATTCCTTTACAGGCTTTTTAGTTCCTAAACGAAAATCAAGTGTAATTGAGTAACTCATATTAGGCAATATACAAATAGTGCCCGTAATAGTGCCCACTACCTTTTGAATAATTAGATAGTATAATTAACAGTTATTACTGTTTTTATTGTATTTATAAGGGTTTATTGGATTTTTTTGATGTTAACAAGTTTTTTTTATACCCTGTCGAGGTAGCGCTCTAAACCAACTGAGCTAAACACCCTGTATAAGACAATAGGCGTTATTTCTTCTGAGGCCCTCTCAAATGAATGACCAATCCGTTTAGAAAATTTCTTAGAATTTGATCGCCGCATTCCATATATTTCGGATGGCTTTCGTTTCTAAAAAAAGCGCCCAATTCGCCTTTGGAAACTTTAAAATCTACCAGTTTACAGATTTCTACGATATCAACGTCTCTCAATTTGAGCGCTACACGTAGTTTTTTGAAGATGTCGTTATTCGATAATGCCATAATCAAAGATACTTTTTTTAGGAATTAATCACTACAAAACACCTTGTTTTAAGTCAAAAGTTACTGTCTCATTTTCTAATTAAAATAAAGTGGAGGGAGCAGCGAATAAATGAGTAAAATAAATGCAATTCAGATTTAAAAAAATAAGTACTTTTATTAAAACTTAAGGTTCGTGATCAACAAAACGGTATCTACTGTGTCGAAAGCTTTAGAGGGTGTGCAAAACGGCATGACCCTAATGCTGGGTGGTTTTGGCCTTTGTGGGATTCCAGAAAAAGCCATTGCCGAATTGGTACGCCTACAGGTAACCAACCTTACCTGTATTTCCAATAATGCTGGAGTTGATACATTTGGCTTGGGGCTTTTACTTCAACAAAAGCAAATAAAAAAAATGATCGCTTCCTATGTTGGTGAAAATGCCGAATTCGAACGTCAAATGTTGAGTGGTGAAATGGATGTTGAACTCATCCCACAAGGCACACTTGCCGAACGTGCGCGAGCCGCTCAAGCTGGTTTCCCTGCATTTTATACGCCCGCTGGTTATGGAACTGAGGTTGCTGAAGGAAAAGAAGTGCGAGAGTTTAATGGTAAAATGCACGTGCTTGAACAAGCTTTTGATGCAGATTTTGCATTCATTAAAGCGTGGAAAGGGGATGAAGCTGGGAATTTAATTTTCAAAGGAACTGCTCGGAATTTTAATCCCAATATGTGCGGTGCTGCAAAAATAACTGTTGTAGAAGTTGAAGAATTAGTTTCGGCTGGGAGTTTAGACCCAAATCAAATCCACGTTCCGGGAATATTTGTTCAACGCATATTTGAAGGAACAGACTACGAAAAGAGAATTGAGCAACGAACAGTACGTTCAAAAACATAAGCTATGGCATTAGACAAAAACGGTATTGCACAACGCATAGCACAAGAACTCCAAGACGGGTATTATGTCAATCTTGGCATTGGCATTCCTACCTTAGTTGCAAACTATATACCCAACGAAATTGCTGTAGAATTTCAAAGTGAAAACGGCATTTTGGGAATGGGACCTTTTCCTTTTGAAGGAGAAGAAGATGCCGACATCATCAATGCAGGGAAACAAACGATAACCACACTTGATGGGGCTTCTTTTTTTGATTCTGCCACAAGCTTTGCTATGATCCGAGGGAAACATGTTGACCTTACGATTCTGGGTGCAATGGAAGTTTCTCAAACTGGCGATATTGCCAATTGGAAAATTCCAGGCAAAATGGTAAAGGGTATGGGAGGCGCAATGGATTTAGTCGCTTCAGCTGAAAATATTATTGTAGCCATGATGCACACCAACCGTGCGGGTGTATCCAAACTACTCAAAAAATGTAACCTGCCTTTAACTGGAGTAGGTTGTGTTAAAAGAATTATTACCGAATTGGCCGTTATGGACATTGGTCCAACTGGCTTTATTTTAAGAGAAACTGCCCCAGGAGTTTCCATCGACGAAATTATTAAAGCAACAGCTGGCGATCTACACATAGCTGAGGATGTTCAGGAAATGTCCTTTTAAAAAAAACATATGAATCAAAATTTAATCAATCACCTCATTGGCATTGTCGGAGAAACTAACATACTGCATTCAGGTGCTGAAAAAGAACGCTTTACACACATCTGGAAAACAGACATTCCACTAGAAGCAATTGCTGTTGTGTTCCCTACTTCTACTCAAGAAGTATCTGAAATAATGAAGTATTGTCATAGCACACAACAAGAAGTGATCATTCACGGAGGCTTAACGAATCTAATTGGCGGAACCGAAACACAGCCCAGTCAACTAGTAATAGCGTTAGACAAAATGAATTCGATTGAAGAAATCGATGAACAGAGTCGGACAATTACGGCTCAAGCTGGTGCAATCTTAGAAAATCTGATCGATGCTGCTCAAGAAAAACAACTCCTATTACCGATGAGTTTTGGAGCAAAAGGCTCAGCACAAATCGGAGGAGTAGTTTCAACCAATGCAGGGGGCTTGCGTGTATTTCGATACGGCATGACTCGTCAAATGGTTCTTGGAGTCGAAGCTGTTCTTCCCAACGGAACAATCATTTCGTCACTTAAAAAAATAATAAAGGACAATTCTGGCTACGACTTAAAACAACTCTTCATTGGTTCTGAAGGAACACTAGGCATTATAACCAAGGTTATTTTGCGGCTTTCCGAAGCACCAACGAGTCGCTCTTCAGCTATTGTTGGTATAGAAAACTACGAACAAGTTATTGGGCTGTTGAAATTCTTAGAGAAAAACTTAGCAGGAATGTTAAGCGGTTTTGAACTCATGTGGCAAAGTACATACAAGGCTATGACCAGCGAGAATTCTCACTTAATCCCTCCGCTCAGTCAAGAATATCCCTACTACGTTTTTGTCGAAAGCCTAGGAACCAAACCTGCAGAAGATTACAGCAGGCTAGAAGACCTTATCGGACAATCGTTAGAAACAGAATTGATACAAGATGCCGTAATGGCTCAGTCAGAAAGAGAATTACACTCCATTTGGCAGATTCGAGAAGATGTATCTGTATTAGCCGCTCAGGCCAATTTTGATCAACACTTCGACATTAGTATCCCAATTCCACTGATCGGAAAAATGGTTGATGACGCAGTTCTAGCACTAGAAAAATTACCCTTTGTAAGCTGTGTTTTTCCTTTCGGTCATGTAGCAGACGGGAATATCCATTTTATTATTGGCAAAAAAGAAAACAATGCAGCCATCATAAAGTCAATTAATGATGTCATTTATCAGCCATTAAAAGCAGTTGGAGGTTCTGTTTCTGCTGAACATGGAATTGGATTACACAAAAAAGAATATTTATCTTTTTGCAGATCTGAGGCTGAAATTGAGTTGATGAAAACACTTAAAAATACGTTTGATCCGCTTCACATTCTTAACCCAAGAAAAATTCTATCAATCGAATAAAAGCTATTCGTCTTCTTCTAATTTTAGGCTAAGGTTTCGGATTTCGGTTTCAAAGGGATATTCAATAACCCCTATATCATTAACAGTACTCTCACCTTTGATGAAATTTAAATTGAAATTGGAAAGAGAAGGTAACAATAGCTTCACGCGCACAAACCTACCTTCGGTCATACTAGACACAGCCCAAAGCGCAATTCCATTGTATTTCAAAACCAAACGCCTTATCCCGGGGTACTCCGCTGGAGAGGTAAATAACGTTGGTTCTGGCGTTGCATCTGCTGCCACATAAGCAACTGTATTTCCAAAACTAGTTAGTGTAAAGGTATTCGTTTCTGAAACCCCCAAAGCATTCGTTGCCGTTGTGCTGCTTTCGGTATAGGTAGTAGCAACGTAAAGTTTTTCTGTTTTTTTTAATCTATACTCAAATTCTAAAGAAAGCTTATTATCAGGGAAGCCTGAAAATGTTTTGGTGCATTCTGCAACATTTTTAATAGTATGAGGAACAAAAATCCAAGAAGGCACCGTCTCTCCATTTGAATTGACATATGGCACAAAGTCATCAATCCCTGTTGTCCCAGTTATGGTCCAACTATCAGGAGAAAAAGACCAGTCATCTTTGTAAAATGAACGAACATAATCGTTGTAATAACGTACATCTCTGTCTTCAGTATTGAAAGCCTTAAGTCCTACATCAAAAGTTCCATATCCATTGTATTGAACTATTTGTTGGACCAAAGTTGAAGTAGCTGGGGTTCCACCCGGGAATTGCCAAGATAGACTATCAACGTTCGATGCTGTTGCAATATAAGTAACATTAAAAGTTGGTGTTCCGGTGCTAATTGATGACAGCAATGAGCGTTCTGAAGTTACAAAAGAGGCATTTACGCTTCCTGTATTTTCCCATCCATCTGTTCTAATAGTATTTGGTTGGGAATAGAAAATAGGGTTTTTTGTGCAACCTACAACAAACAACAGAGCAAGTAATCCAATACCAATGATCCCATAAAAAGCTTTAACTTTCATACAGTAAAAATAAAGTAATTATTTACTATAATTATAAAAATACAATCTATTTAAGTAATATTCGATGGAAACCTAATAATATGCAGTCTTTAATCACAAAAAGTAGGGGTCGATTTTAATTATTTTAGCTAACTTAAAATTTATAAAATATAAACCGCTATATTCTAATATGAAATCATTTTACTCCAAATACAGAATACTTTTTATACTGATTTTCCTTTTTGCATTTATTAGCCTAGTGGATACTGTTGTTTTAAATGGCTCATTCAATGGAGTAGAAAAATACAAACATCTAATCTATATGGTCTTTCTTGTAGGTGGAGTTGTTTTGTTATTGACTCAAATCATCAAAGAGGATGATGAAAAGAATGGTTCTTGATTTTTATCAAAAAAAACTTTTCCTTCTGTTATCTTTACAAAAAAAACAATGAAACACTTCTCTAAAGAAGCTATTGGAGCGATGCCCTCAATTTATCGCTTGAATATGATAAACAGCTGCACAGGTTATAAATCTGCTAATTTGATTGGTACACAATCTAAAGATGGAAACACTAACCTTGCTGTTTTTAACTCAGTAGTTCACTTAGGGAGCAACCCTCCGTTGATCGGTTTTATCCTAAGGCCAACAACAGTTCCAAGGCATACGCATCAAAACATGAAGGATACGGGTTTCTTCACCGTTAATAATATTCATTACAGCCAAATCGAAGATGCTCACCACACCTCAGCAAAATACCCAGAAGATGTTTCTGAATTTTCACAGACAGCTTTAGAGGAAGAATATAAAGAAAACATAGGAGCACCATTTGTTAAAAATGCACCACTACAATTGGGCTGTACCTATGTAAATGAATATCACATCAAAGAAAATGACACGTTGATGATTGTCGGACAAGTCGAACACATTTTCATGGAAGATGAAATGCTTCTCGAAGATGGTTGGGTGCAGCTAGATAAGGGAGGTGTAGTTGCCATAAACGGACTCGATGGTTATGCCCTACCGAAACTACTTGAACGCTACCCGTATGCACGCCCAAAAACTCAAGAATAATGGATTTTATCAGTGAAGAGCTTTTAGACTATGTGACCAAAAACTCGCATGACGAACCTGATATTTTAAAAGAATTAACTCGAGAGACATACCAAAAAGTTCTTTTACCCAGAATGTTGAGTGGTGCTCTTCAAGGCCGTTTTTTAAGTATGATTTCGAAATTAACAAGCCCCAAAAGAGTTTTAGAAATTGGAACTTATACCGGCTATGCAACCTTATGTTTGGCTGAGGGTTTGATTAAAGGTGGCTCTATAGACACCGTAGACAAAAATGAAGAGTTATTCGATTTTCAAAGAAAATATTTTGATCGATCGGGCTATGGTTCGCAAATAAAACAACATCTAGGCAATGCAATCGATATCATTCCGGCACTCAAACCAGGATATGATCTTGTTTTTTTAGATGCAGACAAGACAAACTATCTGAATTACTTTGAACTAGTACTGCCTAAAATGAATTCTGGTGGAGTGATTTTATCAGACAATGTATTGTGGAGTGGGAAGGTGATTAAGCAAGCTGACCCAAAAGACAATGACACACAAGTGCTTCAAGAGTTCAATAGACTCCTAGCTTCTGATCCAAGAATAGAAAGCGTTTTACTTCCTTTGCGAGATGGCTTAACAATGAGTCGCGTCCGCTAAAGTTTTCTTTTTATTGATCCCGTAATTTTATCGAAATCTTCTTTGACTTGGTCAATTTCTTTGGTCAACTCTGAAGTGATGGATTTAGAAGGATCAATATCCGCAGACTTTTGAATCTCAGATTTAATTTCATTCGTTGCATTACGCACTTGAGTCATACCCTTTGCCAATCCTCTTGCAATGGAAGGGATTTTGTCAGCACCAAATATTAAAAGCACAATGAAGAAAACAAATACTATTTCTGCACCGCTGATGAATGTGAACATCTTCTAGTTTTTTACAAATATACAGTCAATAAAAAAGCAGCTAAAGTTTTTAGCTGCTTTTATTATTTTTACTCTTACCCTTTTACGGCATCCTTAAACCGATCGAAGTCAGTTTTCACTTCTTCTTTTGGCCAAGCATTGTTTGACAAATCAACATCAGCTGTTTCAGCTTTTGGGTCAATCGTTATGCCGATAATCTCTTTATCCGAAGTAATCATTTTCTTTACAGACTGATCATTTTTACGCCATACTTGCACTGGATATGTAACCAAATCCTTTGTGCCGTCTGAATAAGCATACTCAACAATAATTGGCATTACAATCCCGCCTGGCTTATCGAATTCGATTTCATAGAAGAACTTAGGCAAAGTCTTGCCAGCAAGATCAGCACTATTTTCTGCTAGATAATCCTTTAAGACATCCGAATTAATTTCAGTGTTGTTCAGCTCTTCTGTAAATTCTTCTGAATCTTCTGCTACCATAAACACCATGGGAGGAAGTTCGTCTACTGTCATCCCGTAACTACTAACCAAATCTTTAACTTCTTGCGATGGACTAGGCGAAATATGGTACCGTTTAACTGATTTTAGACCAATGTCAACAGCATCTGTTGAATAAAACCATCCTCTCCAGAACCAATCTAAATCTACAGCAGAAGCATCTTCCATTGTTCTAAAGAAATCTTCTGGCGAAGGATGTTTAAACATCCATCGTTGTGCATAGGTTTTAAAAGCGTAATCGAACAATTCTTTCCCCATAATCGTTTCTCTCAAAATATTGAGCGCAGTTGCAGGTTTCCCATAAGCATTGGGTCCTAACTGAAATACGTTTTCAGGATTAGACATAATCGGGCTAATAAAATCTTGATCACCAGACATATATCGAACAATTTTTGAGGGATCACCTCTTCTAGAAGGATAATCGGTTTCAAGCTCTTGTTCTGTTAAATACTGCATGAACGTATCTAAGCCTTCATCCATCCATCCCCACTGACGCTCATCTGAGTTTACAATCATTGGGAAGTAGTTATGTCCAACTTCGTGAATGATAACGCTAATCATCCCATATTTAACTCGGTCAGAATAGGTTCCGTCTTCATTGGGTCTTCCATAATTCCAACAAATCATGGGATATTCCATTCCTTGGTTTTTTGCATGAACAGAAACTGCTTTTGGGTAGGGATAGTCGAATGTGTATTTTGAATATACTTCTAGGGTATGGGCAACAACCTTGGTAGAATACTCTTCCCATAGCGGATTCCCTTCTTTAGGATAAAGTGAAGCAGCTATTACATTTTGACTTCCCACTTTAACAGCCATCATATCCCAAATAAAACGTCTAGATGTAGCGAATCCAAAATCACGTACATTCTCAGCTACAAACTTCCATGTACTTTTCTTGGTCGCTTTGGTCGCTTCTTTTGCTTCAGCTTCTTCCTGTGTTACAATTAGTACCGGTTCGTCGAAAGTGTTTAATGCTTTTTTGTAGCGTTGAAACTCATTACGTGAAAGAACATCTTTAGGGTTTTGTAACTCCCCAGTAGCCTCCATAACGTGATCTTCTGGAACAGTAATGTTTACCTCATAGTTTCCGAAGTTTAATGCAAATTCTCCATTACCCCAAAACTGATAGTTCTGCCAGCCTTCAACATCGTTGTAAACAGCCAATCTAGGAAAGAATTGTGCTATTACGTATGCTCTGTTGTCGTCTTCAGAGAAATACTCATATCCTGAACGGGCTCTATCTGTAACGTGATTGTTTAAATTGTACCACCATTTGATTGAAAACACATATTGTGCTCCGCTTTTTAAGGGAGTAGGAAGATCAACACGCATCATGGTCTGATTTACGGTATGTCGTAAAGCCCTACCATTTGCATCTTTAACATACTCGATATTAAATCCTCCATCGAAAGGTTCATCCATTGACTCAGCAACAAAGCTTTCAACTCTTTTTAAAGGAGCAATGCCAGAGGCATTTTTTTCTAAAGCTGGCGCATCTTTTGTTCTAATATTCTGATCTAATTGAACCCAAAAGTAAGCTAGCTCGTCTGGAGAATTGTTTGTATACCTAATGGTTTCTTCACCATAGAGTTTGGTGTTTTCGTCATCCAATTCGATATTCATAACATAATCTACTTGTTGCTGATAGTAATCAACACCAGGCGCTCCTGAAGCAGTTCTAAATCGATTTGGAGTAGCAAACTCTTCATAGAGTTGCTTGAAATTATTGTTGTTTTTATGACCAGCTTGGGTTTTGGTTGGAGTTTTTTCTTGAGCAAAAAGAGCTCCTGAAAAAATAAAAACAAAGGCGAAAAATGAAAAAATGTGTTTCATGTGGTTATTGATAAGATTTAATTTGATTGAAAAATAATCTTTTTTTTAGATTAATGAATCCAAAATTGTGCTAAAATTGTTTTAGAAGCATCCATTAGAAAACTCTTTTTTGTATTTGTCGTTTTAAAATGAACTATATTTTGCTGTCCGAGTCGAAAGGGAATCAAGATTGTGTTGTGGATTTCAAAGCTTGAAGGCACAGACACTTCTGTAGCTTCAGCGAAAATTAGGATTTGATCTTCTTTATATTGCCTACCAATATATTTGATATCAACTTCTTTTTTGTCAAAAAATAAATTGAAATTATTTTTAAAAAAAACGTCAACCAAAGAATCAATTTTTACAGTTTCAAGATCGGGTTGAAGTTGGATTTTGCCTTCGATTTGTGCATTAAAATAGGCCTCTAAATCTTCAATAAAAACTCGGGTAGTTACCTGTAATTGTTGTTTATCTTCGATGAAAACCATTTCAGTACTGGAAACATAATAGTCATGAAGACTACTTGAATTACTCAAGAAGGTAAAGACAAAAAACAAAATAGTGACGGTTCTAATCAGGTACATCAGTTTGCGTATAAATTTTTATATAGTCAGAAAACGTTTGAACTACCTCTTGGTGTCTGTTTTGATTAAATAATAGAATTAGGGTTGTGTTTTCATTACATCCTAAAATAAAATCATAGACTTGTTCGGGCTCCAAATTATAATTTTCTGCAAAGAAATACAAGCCGTAAAACTCGATAATCTTCAGCATAGTTTTAAATTCTTGGTCTTGTTTACGTTTCAATTTCAATTTTCGATAGTAGCCAGAAACATATTTATACAAAGCCTCAACGTCAACCTGAACCAAAGCAAGGCTTAGTGCCATTTCTTGAATTGAAGGGATTCGTTCTTCTCGTTGCCCTTTAAATCCCGGAATACCAACATCATAAAAATTTAAAGGCCTGGGGATATTCGCACTGGCTATATCTGAAGATAAATTTCCGGACAAATCGTGTGGCTTCACAACAACTTCATCGAGTTCATTGACAAAAGCTTCTAAATAAACGGTTATTATTTCTGAGTCAAAAACAGACTGACTAACAATCAACTCTTTGAATTTAAATTGAATTCCAGAAAACTGCAAACGCTCTCCTACTTGGACAGATATCTCAAAAAAACCATTGGCATCTGAAATGACAGCATTCGCACGAGAGGTATTCACTACATGAATTCCAGATAGTGAAAGATTTTCGTGTGCTAGTTTACCTTGAAGTAATTTGAATTGTTGACTGTAAAGAGATCCGCCTGAAAGGCACATTAAAAAAGTAACGATACCTAAAATAGTTTTCACCTAACTTGAGTCTTGTATTCTTGACTGGCTTTCACTAAATAATCGATTAACTGAAACTCCATGTCTTTCTTAAAAAGTTTTTGCGTGGGTAAAACACGATCCATTTCCATTAAAAAGCCTTCCGTTTCTTCTGCATTCAACCCAAGATCTTTATTGAAAAAAGTAGTTTCAAAAAGATATGGCAATACTTCACTTGGAATTAATTTTTTCTCGGAATCTCCTTTGTTTTTTGACAGCAAGCGACCTAATAACTTTGCAACGTTTACAAAATTGAGCCCATTTGCGAGTTGGCGATCATCTGCAGCTCTGTTGATTAATTTAGTTGATTTATCTTGAGTATAGTCTACACGCTTGAACTCTTCTTTTTTCATGTCCAAGAACTTTTGCTGGTTTTCGGGACCAACAACAACCTCATCCAAAATATTAACCCGCTCGTTTATTGAAACTACAATACGGTTCTTTTTAATCATTTTAGCAGTAACCTTTACCGTTCTGATCTTGTATTGAACTGATGAAAAAATAAGCTCATCTCCTACTCGAACTGGGATTTCAAATTCACCTTCTCCGTTTGTGATTGTATTGAGCTGTGCTGAGTTATTGACAACATTTGCTGCAATTACATTGCTATTTCTATAAAGCAAGCGCCCTTTTATGGAGGTTCTACTTTCTTGTCCAAAATTTAAATAGGAACAAAGGAGTGCTAAAAAAAGAAGTTTAGTCTTCATTATTTAAAAATAAAAATATAATCTCTACGACCAAGAAAAAGAGGTGTTAATATTACTGTTAAATATTATACACTTTGAATCACGTTTCCTTAAAAAAAGGCATAAAAAAAGAGCGAGAGACCGGGTTCGAACCGGCGACATTCAGCTTGGAAGGCTGACGCTCTACCAACTGAGCTACTCTCGCTTTTCAAATGCTAATATAACACTTCTTTACAAATCTTTGAAAAAATGATAGCCTAAGATTTTAAAACCCTGATTATAATAAAACTTATGTGAAGCCGTATTTTGAACATAAGTATTGAGTTCTAAAGACTCACACCCTTTAGCCTTGCAGTACGAAGCAATATATTCGAACATTTTATCCCCTAGGCCTTGACCTTGATATTGAGGCTGAATAAAAACATGATCTGGCTCGCAACTCATTCCAGCGTAATGTCTGGTTTGAAACCAAAGGCCACACACACCAATCAGTTTTTCGCCACTTAACACCCCTAAGCATTCGTAATGCTGAGTAAACATGGCTTCAAAACGAGAACGAAGAACCTCATTCGAGAATTTGTCATTAGTGAATTCCTGTATTAAAGGAATAATACTTGGTATTGCTTCTTTATCAAGAATTTGAAATTGAATGTCCATAATGCAAAAGATAAAGTGTGAAATTACAAAAAGAGGAGTTCTTTATCATTAACATGTATAAATAAAGTAGATCTCCTTTTGATTATCTATTTTTATGGAAAATGAATATCCCACAATGGAAATCAGAACCATAACCAGCATCCAAACGTTCGAGATACGACACCCTATTTTGAGGGCAGGACAACCTTTAGAAAGTTGTAAATTCATTGGAGACGATGATGATGAAACGCTACATTTTGGAGCTTATGACAAGGATAATCTCACCGGAGTACTTTCGTGCTACGTAAACAATGGAGCGCATTTTACTCTTGGAAAAAATTATCAAATTCGCGGGGTTGCTGTAGTCGAAAAATTACAACAACACGGTATTGGAAAAGTACTTATGCTTCATGCCGAAAAAGCCTTAAAGGCAAAAGGATGTGATCACGTTTGGCTCAATTCTCGGGTGATTGCAAAATCTTTTTACACAAAACTGGATTATCTCGAAATCGGAACAGTTTTTGAAGTACCTATAATTGGAGTACATCAAAGTTTTTACAAAAAATTAAAGCAATGAAAATAACCGCATTCCTATCTCTTTTTTTTCTCCTCAATATACTTCAGCCTCTTGTTGCTCAGGAGCAAAGTACAGCGTCATCGCTAACATTACTTTTAACTGGTCAAGGGTCACCAGTGCTGATTGGAGACGAATATAAACTTGTTGAAGAAGCTGCAGTCGCATTTGAAAATATGTCGCAGGCAGCTGCCCAAGACAGTATCATAATACAAGCTGTATCCAGTTATCGAGGTTTCGACAGGCAATTGGCGATTTGGAATCGTAAATTTACTAAAAACGTAGCCTTAGGATTGACTCTAGATCAAAACATAAAAAAGATAACCGAATACTCTACAATCCCCGGAACTTCAAGACATCATTGGGGTAGCGATATTGATTTAATCGCAGCAGAACCAAAAGTTGAAGGAGATGTTTTGCTAACTCGTTTATTTGAAAATGAGGGACCATATGCTGCTCTTAAAAAATGGATGGACGCACATGCAAACTCGTTTGGATTCTATTTAGTCTACACAAAAGAAGACAAGCGTGGAGGATTTCAATATGAACCTTGGCACTACAGTTATTTGCCTACATCCAAAAAATATCTTGAATGGTATTTAAATCTTGAGTTAGAATCCATTCTAAAAGACAAGAACATCCTAGGGAAAGAATATTTTACGGAGGAGTACATGCAACACTACCTTGAAGAATATATACTAGGAATTTCACCCGAATTACTATCCCAAAAGAAAGAATAGTCTCAGGAGTAATTTTCTATATGGGCTATTAAGCTCTCTTTTTGTGATTTTGATATCTCTATATTTTTCTGAGAAACTAAGTTACAAACGAATTCATCTTCCTCATCATTTGGGACTATATTTTGCAACTTGTCTAAATTCACTAACTAACCTGGGGTTACTTCAAAAATATTTGAATGTGATTGTGTTAACTTAAATAACGTTTCAAAACTCGTTTTGTAATTATAAAGAACTCCATTATCAAATTGAATTAAAGTGCCGTTATTTTTTTTTCTAATGTAACACAGATTATTAATTTTTATTATTGGAATAACCGAAGCTTCTTCTGTATCTGGGATCGTAAACATCCTTTTGGAATCTGATCGATCTCTCAACATACAATCTTTCTTGTATGTAATGATTTGCGATAAGAGTTCTTCAAAATCAAGTTGAATTAAAGGTCTTACTATGGATTTGTAAAAACAGACTACATCACTTTTTTTCAACTTACTTGACTCGTTTGAACACATTTTAATAACCCAAGGAGTTTGAATCTCCAGGCTTTTTATAGGGAAGGCAGATCCAGCTAAGTCAAGAAACTCATCTTCAACAAAAACGAAATCGAGGTTACTTTGCTTAAAAACCAAGACAGCTTCTAATGGATCAAAAATGGACTGCACTTTTATACTACTCCAACTCCATGATTTGAAAAATAAATGGTTCTTTTTGTAATTAGAACGGGTCGTTAACCATACTCCAGCTATCAGCATAAAAATATTATTTATCTTAAAAATACTTTATTCATATAATTTAAAATAGAACAAAACAGCTAATTGGTGTGATTTGGGGATAAGTGGTAGGATTTATTTAGTTTATGGTTTTTTGTAGTTTATGTATTCCTCAAATATTTCATCAAACCTTCGTATCGCCTTCTTGAAATAGGTAAAGCATCTCCATTACTCATTTCGCAATAGTTCCCAGACTTCTTGTTAATGTTCAGCAAATGAGAAAGATTCACGATGTAAGTATTGTGTATTCTGAAAAATAAAGCAGAATTCAAAAGCCCTTCAAATTCTCCTAATGATTTTGAAGCCATAATTTTGCGTTTGTTGTTACACAAAATAAATTCTGTGTAGCGTCCATTGGATTGCATGTAAATGATTTCTTTTGGATTAATGAAATCGATCCTATCTGAACCAGATATAGTCAGAAAATTCATCGGGTGTTTTCCTAAAACAGAATTAGAAAGGTTACTGATTTGGGATGCGTCCAGATACTCGCTAGTTTTCCAACCTTTATGGATCTTTCCTACCGCAGTAATCAAATCATCTATCAAAATTGGTTTTAATAAGTAATCTGCCGTATTAAATTTAAAAGCTTTAATGGCATATTCGTCATAGGCCGTAGTGAAAATAATTTTATACTTCTTAAACTTAACTTCTTTCAATAAATCAAAAGCAGTGTTCTCGTCTAGAACAATGTCCAGAAATAACAAATCAGGTTTCAATTCGTCAATTTGAACCAAAGCATCTCGATAAGTCAAACATTCCGAAATAACCTCAACATCCAAGCAATACTTTTTGACAAAATGTGAAAGTAAATCCAAATTGTTTTTTTCGTCATCAATTAAAATAGATCTTAATTTCTCCATTATAATTTATTTATTATGCCACTTTTTTCTTCTCTAAAAGGGATAGTCAAAATTGATCGTGTACCACAGTATTTTTTATTTGGGAACACATCCTCCATATAAAAATTAGTCTTGGTGTCTTGTAGATAATTAAAAATATCAATCCTTTCTTTCATTATTTGATTTGCAAAAGATTTGTGCACACTGCCTTTTTGATTCTTTCGTAAAAGAGCCGACTCTTTTCTTCCAACACCATTGTCTTCAACTTTTAAAATCAAAATGTTTTTCACTCGCTCGATTTTTAAAAGAATAATACGTTTATTTTTCAGTGATGAAACCCCATGAATTATTGCATTTTCGACCAATGGTTGTAGCGTCATTGTTGGTAAAAAACACTGCGTTAACTCGACAGTAGAATCTACATCAATCATAAAGTCGATTCCATTTTCTAAGCGCATGTTCTGTAACTCTACATACGAACTCAAATATCCTATCTCATCTTCCAAAGAAATCATTTCACTGTTCGTCATTTCAATAGTAAATCGGAGTAGTTTGGAAAAAACACCCAAATATCTATTAGCCATTTGTTCCCCTTGAAGCATCATTACACTCTGAACACCATTCAGCGCATTAAAAATAAAGTGGGGATTCATCTGAGCTCTTAATGAGTGTGCCTCTAGTTTTGCAATTTGCTGCTGGAAAGCAATTTCTTGCTGGGAACGGTCTTTTGTAAAAAAGAACATCAATAAGATCGTAATGAAATTACTGACGATTAATGGGATTGCCCATTCATAATTACCTTCCTCAAATTGAAACATAAAAAACATAGATGTGTTCGCAAATGCTTTTAATAGCATTGACGAAAATATATATGCAACCGTAGTAATATGTATTATAATATACAAAATTTAGGGTTATGAGATTGTAAACATACAAATATTCAAAAACATTCTTATTTATTTTTTATGTCTATCTTTATTTTCGAATAAACACAAACTCCATTCAAATAATGAAGAAAAGTTACTATCAACCCGAAGATCTCAAGAAATTTGGAAAAATCAATGAGTGGAATGAAGCCTTAGGCTCTAAATTCTTTGACTACTATAACAGTGTATTTGAAGAAGGGTCACTTTCTGCTCGTGAAAAATCTTTAATTGCACTAGCAGTATCGCATGTGATACAATGCCCATATTGTATTGACTCGTATACAAAAGATGGTTTACAGAGAGGTATTGAAAAAGAAGAAATGATGGAAGCAGTGCATGTTGGTGCCGCAATTAAAGCAGGAGCTGCATTGGTACATGGAGTTCAAATGATGAGTCGCCATGATCAATTGAGCATGTAATATGAAGATAAAATCCCTTAAAGCTCGACAAGATTCTCTTGCACAAACCGAAAAACAACTCGAAATCCTTTCGGGTGGAATTTTCAAAGACGGAAGTCTTCCAACCTTTAAAGAAAAAGTAAAATCAAGTAACCTACCGGCAGTCCGCCCTACAGCATTAGAAATTCTACAAATCAATATAGGCTATATGTGTAATCAGGTATGTGCCCATTGTCATGTAGATGCGGGTCCCGACAGAAAGGAAATAATGACCCATGAAACCATGGAGCAGATATTGACTGTCTTACAAAGCAATACAATCAAAACCGTAGACCTTACGGGTGGCGCTCCAGAAATGCATCCAGAGTTTCGTTGGTTTGTAGAGGAGGTTCGCAAAACTGAGGTTGAAGAAATCATAGTGCGTTCTAATTTGACCATCATTTTAGCAAACAAAAAATATCATGATCTTCCTGAGTTTTTTGCTAAACACAAGGTTCATGTAATTTCTTCGCTCCCTTTTTACAAAAGAGGCAAGACAGACAAACAACGAGGCGATGGTGTTTTTGACTCTTCAATTGAAGCATTACAAATGCTAAACAAGGTCGGATTTGGAATTGCTGGAGGTTCTCTCGAATTGGATTTGGTCTACAATCCTTCTGGTGCTTTTTTACCGGGAGATCAAAAAGCATTGGAATTGGATTTCAAAAAAGCTTTAAAAGAAGATTTTAATATCGAGTTCAATCAGCTTTTCTCAATCACAAATCTTCCGATAAGTCGTTTCTTAGATTATCTCATTGCGTCAGAAAACTATGAAGAATATATGCATTCTCTCGTAGAAGCTTTTAATCCAATAGCCGTTGAGAATGTGATGTGTACCAATACCATTTCAGTAAGCTGGGAAGGTTATCTGTTTGATTGCGATTTCAATCAAATGTTAGATTTAAAAGTTGAAGCATCGACAACACACATTAGTGAGTATAACACTGACGTTCTTTCGGATCGAAACATTCGCTTATCTCAACATTGTTATGGTTGTACAGCAGGCGCAGGAAGTAGTTGTCAAGGAAGCATTGCCTAGAAATTTTTAGAATGAACAAAAGACTACTTCTAGTTTTTACAAAAAACCCCCAACTTGGAAAAGTTAAAACCCGATTAGCAAAATCAATCGGTGATGAAAAAGCACTTTTTATATTCCAAAAATTAATCGAAAAAACAGCCCAAACCATTGGGGCAATATCCGTTCATAAAAGTTTGTATTATTCTGAATTTATTGAAAATGGAGATCCCTGGGACGCTCAAGTTTCTGAGAAGAAAATCCAAAACGGAGACACGCTTGGTGAACGAATGAGCACTGCTTTTGAGGATGGTTTTGAAAAAGGTTTTGAACAGATTGTAATTATTGGAACTGACCTTTGGGATCTAGAATCAAGCGATATTGAACAGGCATTTAAAGCTCTCGAAACCAACACAGCTGTAATTGGTCCCGCAACAGACGGCGGCTATTACCTTCTCGGACTTTCACAATTAATGCCTGAAGTTTTTAAAAATAAGCATTGGGGAACAGCATCTGTATTAAATGATACCATGAATGATTTTAAAGAACGAGAAGTAGCGCTTCTAAAACCAAAAAATGATGTTGATTATTACGAAGACCTTCGTACATTTCCTGAACTATTAAACTTGCTTGACCAATGACATCCATGACACAACAGCTTGAAGAAAGCACACAGTTTTTGAAAGATCAAGGAATTGAATCTGGTGCAGTTGGCATTATACTAGGAACGGGTTTGGGCGACTTGGTAGAACATTTAGTAATCGAAAAAGAAATTGCTTTTGATGCGATGCCACACGTTCCTGAAGCTACTGTAGAATATCACAGCGGAAAATTAATATACGGAACTCTTAACTCTAAAAAAGTTCTTGTCTTTCAAGGTCGTTTTCATCTTTACGAAGGTTATAATTTTTTCGAAATTACTTATCCCGTTCGAATACTCCATGCCCTTGGTGTTCAAAAACTAATCTTAAGCAATGCTGCTGGTGCTGTCAACTTAGATTTCAACAAAGGAGAAATTATGTTAATCGAAGATCACATTAACTTACAAGGTGGATCACCTCTTGCCGAGAAAGGCACAGATGCCATAGGTAATCGCTTTGTAGACATGAGTGAACCGTATTGTCCAGTAATGACTCAGACAGCAAAAACAATTGCATCGGAAGATGACATCACACTCCACAGTGGTGTTTATGCTGCTGTAGTTGGCCCGCAGCTTGAGACAAAAGCAGAATATCGTTACCTAAAAATAATTGGTGCTGACGCCGTGGGAATGTCTACAGTCCCTGAAGTAATTGTTGCAAATCAACTCGAAATGGATTGTATTGCTTTTTCTGTACTAACCGATGTTTGTGATCCCAACAACTTAAAACCCATTGACATTCCCGACATAATGGCCATGGCTAAAAAAGCGGAACAGTCTTTGATTATACTAGTAAAAAAAATAATTTCATCTCTATAAATTAGAAATAAAATGAGCTATTTAGAAGTAACTAAAGATGTTTACAAAGAAGCTGCACTAACACCCGATGTTGGCCTATGCTGTACGACTACGCCCATTTGGCAATTTCAAGGACTTCAAATTCCGACCATCATGCAAGAAATGAATTATGGTTGTGGATCTACTGTCCACCCTCGTGATTTAGTTAACAACCCCAAAATTCTATATGTTGGAGTTGGTGGAGGTATGGAACTGCTGCAATTTTCATATTTTTCTAGACAAAAAGAAGGTGTTATAGGAATTGACGTAGTCGACGAAATGCTTGAAGCTTCTCGCAAAAATTTTGTGCTAGCTGAAAAACAAAACGATTGGTTCAAATCCGATTTTGTGACTCTAAAAAAAGGAGATGCCTTAAATCTTCCCGTTGCAGATAACAGCATTGATGTTGCAGCGCAAAACTGCCTGTTCAACATCTTTAAAATGGAGGAACTCAAAAAAGCCTTAGAAGAAATGTATCGTGTACTGAAACCAAACGGTAGATTGGTGATGAGCGATCCTACCTGCGAGCAACCAATGAACGACACACTTCGTGAGGATGAACGTCTAAGAGCCTTGTGCCTTTCTGGATCAATTCCATTGGAAGATTACGTGAAAATGTTAACGGATGTAGGATTTGGAACTATAGAAATTAGAGCCAGAAGACCGTATCGTATTTTAGACCCCAAGCACTATGCTACTGAAGAACACATTTACATTGAAAGTGTAGAAGTTTGTGCTATTAAAGACCCTATGCCAGAAGATGGACCCTGTGTTTTTACTGGTAAATCTGCTATCTATTTTGGAGGAGAAGATTTTTTTGATGACAAAAAAGGGCACGTATTGCTACAAAACCAGCCCATTGCAATTTGTGATAAAACCGCTGGTGCTCTAAAAAATATTAATCGTGACGATATCTTCATCAGTGAATCTACCTTTCACTATGATGGAGGTGGTTGTTGCTAAACCCCAACATGATGAAAACCCTACTTATTACTTTATTAGTTTCACTCGGCTTTACAAGCCAAGGGATCAATTCAGTACAAGCTCAAAACCAAGATAAAGGAATGCATGCCAGTTGGAATGTATTACTCCAGAAATATGTAGATGATGCCGGTAATGTAGACTACAGTAGCTGGAAGAAAAATCAAACTGATTTAGACAAGTACATTCAGCTTCTGGAAAAGAAACCACCTGCTGATTATTGGGACAAAAATGATTCTTTAGCCTATTTCATCAATGCTTACAATGCAGTAACTGTAAAATTAATTTTAGACAATTATCCTTTAAAAAGCATTCGAGACATCAAAGACCCATGGGACAGTAAAAGTTTAAATCTACCAAATAATACCATGACTCTCAACGACATTGAGCACAAGGTTTTACGGAAAATGGGGGATCCCCGAATACATTTTGCAATCAATTGCGCTTCTGCCTCCTGCCCACAATTATCCAATGAGGCGTTTCGAGCTTCTAAAGTTCAAAAACAACTTGAGGAAGCAACCGCTCTTTTTATAAATGACACTTCTAAAAATGAGATTACAGAAAAGAATATTGGCTTATCAAAAATATTTTTATGGTTTTCCAAAGACTTTGGGAGTAAGAAAGAACGCATTGTATTCATTCAGAAATATTCAGAAAAATCCTTTAAGGATAAAGCTAAAATAAAGTACCAAGAATACGATTGGAGCCTGAATGAATAAACCACATTTATCCATTATAATCCCTGTGCTAAACGAGATCGAACAACTCGAAGAGTTAATCACAATCTTAAAGGATCAAAGTGTTTTTCATAATGAAGTTATTATTGTAGATGGCGGGAGTACAGATGGAAGTTATGAATGGCTAAAGAAAAAAGAAGGAATTACTTTAATTCAAACCAAAAAAGGGAGAGCGCATCAACAAAACGAGGGCGCAAAAGCTGCCACTTCAGAGGTTTTATATTTCTTACATGCTGATACTCGACCCCCAAAAGATTTCGATCAAATCATTCATCAGGCCTATATAAAAAACAATAAAGCCGGTTCCTTTCGATTACGATTCTCAGGTAATCATTGGGCTTTAAACGTTGCTGCTCGTGCCAGTCGTTTTAATAATCGGTACTGTCGCGGAGGGGATCAATCTTTATTCATTCAAAAAAAACTCTTCAATTCTCTCAATGGGTTTAATGAGGATTACGTCATTTGTGAAGATGGGGAACTTATCGACCGAATATATAAAAAGCATTCTTTTTGTGTTTTGCCTCAAGAAGTAATCACTTCCTCTCGTCGATTTAAAGAAAATGGAGTAATTCGATTGCAATTTCATTTCATGATGATTCATGTTTTGCGCGCCCTAGGAAAACCTCCCGCTACACTGCACAAATATTACTGCCAATTTGTAAAATAGCGTTCTATGACCGTTTCAGCTGGCTTGTTTTGTGGTGAAAAGGTGGTGTCTAAAGTACCGCCAGAATTAGCATAATCGGGAAACCATTTCCAAATAAAGCCGCCTGCCCACCAAGACTTGTTTTCGAAACTTATAAAAAGTGCATCTAGAGCATCTGCCTGAGTTTGACCATTGAAAGGTTGGTCACGTAAGCTATAATCCCAAGGTTTAGAAGTAGGTAGATTTATACTACGATAACCCATTTCAGTGAATAATATTTTTCGGTTGTATTTCTCAGAAAATCCTTTTAAGTTTTGAACATATGGTTTCCAAAGCTCCGTCAATATTGTTACTGTGGGGCTAGCCGTTTTTAAAGGAAAATAAGCATCGATGCCTACATAATCTAACTGATCCCAGAATGGTACATTTTGGAATTGGTCCCAATTTTCAGCATAAGTCAACTTACCCGTATAGACTTGTTTGATTTCACGAATCAATTGTCTCCAATACTCCGGATTGTTAGCAACACTCGACTGTAATTCAGTTCCTATACAAAGCATAGGAATTTTTGTCACTTCCGCAACCTGAGCAAAATGTAAGATGAATTTTCGATAGGATTCTTGAAATTGCTTCCACTCTTCTGGAGAATCAAATGAAATTGTTCCAGTAAATACACCCCCCTTAATCCAAATATGAGGCTTGAGCATTACCGAGATTCCTTCTCTTTGAAAAAAGGGAACCGCTTGTTCTATTCCATTTTTAGTTTCCCCCTGCCATTGCCATGAAACATTATACGAAAGCATAGGTGTCTGAGCCGATTTCATATAGCCATATGGCATAAGCGCAACCCAATTAGCGGCACTCTTTTTTACAGGTATTAGGTTTTCCTTGCTAACTCGATCTCGAGTACCCACAAAACTCAAACCTCGAATCTCTTGACTCCAGATTATGGAAGGGCAAAAGATCAAGACGGTTAATAAAAAAAATAAACCCTTATTTCGCATAACACACTAAAGGTACACAAGTCAAATTGTTCGTTATTGAATTTTCAGGATATTATTCTACAAACAAATAATAGGGTATGAAAATTATAATCGTAAAAAAAAAGAGAGCCAATACCGCAAATAAGTATGAATCCAAGAATAGAAAAAAGATCTGTTGACCCTTTAAAATCTAAATAATAACTTTTTACAAACATAACTGAACTCAGTGCCGAAAGGACTAGAAAAAAATAAAACATAAGATTGAGGTTAAGATTAGATTTATTTTAGGTTCGGGGATCACTAATTTGTTTTAAGTAAATTTTTCAATGGTGTTAATAAGGTCATTTTTAACATAATTCCAACCCATCAAGCAATCATCATAACTTTGAATACCAATGGGTAGCTTAGAGAAATCAACTTGCTCGATTTTCAGAACAACTCCTGAAACCTGTTTCAGGATCGTAAACTTAAGTTCAGACTCATATGCTCCAAATTCTTTATTCTCATGAAAAATTAAAAATCGGAGTTGTGTGTGTGGAGTAAACGCTAATACTTTTGCACGAACGTGAGTTGTAAATGTTCCATCTGCTTTTTCTTCTTTCCAAATAGCATCACTACCCACTTCCCAAGAAGAATGTAACTGGCAGTTGTACATATATCGTTGCGTTAACTTAGGATCAGCTAGCGCATTCCAAACACGAATATCGGTAACTTGAAGTGGTATTTCAACACACACCCATTTTTTATCATTTTCCATAAATGAAACAATTAGGTCATTGAATAAAAAATGATCAAATTCTAGGGATTTCCATAGTTGTTAAGTTTTAGTATGATCGGGTATGATAAATGTACTAATTTTTTAAATAATGTTTAAAAACAAGTATATTGTATTCAAATAGCAACACATGAACGCCCCACCTATCATTGTTATCGGAAACGGGATTGCTGGCATTACAACCGCACGACATATTCGAAAAAAATCAACCAAACCTATTTTAATAATTTCAAAAGAGAGTCGGTTTTTCTTTTCTAGAACTGCGTTGATGTATGTCTATATGGGACATCTTAAATGGGAACATACACAACCGTATGAGAATCATTTTTGGAAAAAAAACAAGCTGGATTTACTAGAAGAAACCGTAACACAAATTGATCCTGAAAAAAAGACGATCAGGTTATCAAACGAGTCTATATTATCCTACGACTCCCTAGTTTTAGCCACTGGATCCATTCCGAACAAATTTGGCTGGCCCGGCGAAAACCTAAAAGGAGTACAAGGATTATACACTAAACAAGATTTAGAAAATCTGGAAGCACTCACCCCATCGATTCAAGAGACTGTAATTGTTGGTGGAGGGCTCATTGGAATTGAATTGGCGGAAATGCTTCACGCCAGAGGTAAGAAGGTTACCTTTTTGGTGCGCGAAAAAAGCTTTTGGAGTAATGTACTTCCTAAAGGAGAATCAGAACTAATCAACAAACATATTGTTTCGCATGGGATTGATCTTAGACTCGAAACAAATTTAAGTGAAATCTTAGAAGATGAAGACGGGAGAGTCAAAGCAATACAAACAGATTCTGGCGAGATTATCAGTTGTCAATTTGTTGGACTGACAGCTGGAGTTCGACCCAATATAGATTTTCTCAAAGACAGCATCATAGCTACAAATCGCGGAATACTCGTAAACAAATACCTCGAAACCAATCAGCCCAGTATTTATGCCATTGGAGATTGTGCAGAGCAACAAGAACCTGTTCCAGGAAGAAGACCCATTGAAGCTGTCTGGTATACCGGACGTATGATGGGAGAAACGCTAGCCAGAACACTAACTGGAAACAAAACAGCTTATCATCCCGGACATTGGTTTAACAGTGCAAAGTTTTTTGACATCGAGTATCAAACTTATGGTTTGGTTGCAGCACATCCCGAAGAACCTGAAGTCCATTTTCACTGGCAAGACTCAAGCAAGAACCTTGCAATAACAATGGCTTTTGATAAAAATACAAATGAATTTCTAGGTATTAACATCTTTGGAATTCGAATGAGGCATGAGGTTTTTGACCAAATGCTTTCCGAAAAAAGAAGTATTTTCCATGTAGTGGAACATTTAAGCGGTTGCAATTTTGACCCCGAGTTTTTCAAATCCTATGAAACCGAAATAATTTCAAAATTCAATGCAGTCCAGCATACAGACATTAAACTAAAAAAGAAAAGTTGGTCGAGAATTTTCAATAACCTAATCGCAAAATAATGAAGACATTACAAAAACTTGGATTTGGTATATTTATAGTGGGACTGACTATTTTTTGTTCTTTAGTTTTCATCGGAAAATATCAGCTCAGCACCGAACAATTTGCAGAAGTAATCAGCAGTAAAGGAATCAAAAGCGAATTGTTTATCGAAGCCATAAACACCACAGTTGTTGGCAAGGAATTTTCGGGACCTTTCAAACTTTCAACAACGATAATAAAAGCAATTGAAGATGCAAATATCGTTCACAGAAAAAACAGAGAATGGAGTAAAGTCATTTGGGACAAGCCCCACAGTTTTTCTTATGAAATAGCAAAAACAGCAGGCACAGGTGCTATCAAAGAAAACAAAGGCTTGTTTTGGTTTCTAACTTTTGGGTTAGGAATCTTTGGATCTTTACTCTACATACTTCCCAATGTAATTACACTAGGACCACCAGGAATTAAGAACAATGGCATCTTTTTCAATTCTGTTACAAACAGAGGTTTTTTAGGATGGTTTGTTTTTATCTTTTTAGTTACGTTTTATGTACTCTTATATTTCTTCCCTGACTATATCGTAAACTGGACCTATATCGTTGACCCTATAAGTGAAAGCTTGAGCGGTAATTTGGCAAGTCAATGGTTTTTATACGGCTTCTTGTATTGCGTAGTAATGACTGTGATGGCGATCCGTATGTACATCAAATATCGGAACAACAAATATCAAATCTTGAGAACAACATCCGTTTGGTTTTTTCAAATTGTATTTGCTTTTTTAATTCCAGAAATTTTAGTGCGCTTCGAGAAACCCTGGTATGATTTCAAAAATGCATTCCCTTTGGATTATGACTTTTTCTTTAGCTGGAATCTAAACAGCTTAATTTCTAG
>ENA-OQVM01001827-OQVM01001827.1-marine-metagenome-genome-assembly--contig:-NODE-1827-length-26665-cov-16.749850_pt1 | contig 26665 bp, 27 predicted proteins | sample MGYA00237776_ERZ505498 | MGnify/ENA primary metagenome ERZ505498 (study PRJEB26159, sample SAMN06265151) | marine metagenome | isolation source: Helgoland LTER site | place: Germany:Helgoland, sampling...
GCTTTAGAAGAAAAATTAAATGTTACTTTGTTTCATAGACATGCACGTGGTTTAATTCTTACTGAACAAGGAGAATTGTTATATGAAGCGACTTCACAAATGTCTAAAAGACTTGAAACCGCAGAAGCGAGAATTCGCGATAGTGAAGATGAGGTTTTTGGTGAATTAAGAGTTACAACTACAACTGGTTTTGGTACTTTATGGCTAGCCCCTAGAATTAACCGCCTATACGAACAGTATCCTGATTTAAATATTGATCTAATATTAGAAGAGCGCGTTTTAGATCTACCTATGCGTGAAGCTGATGTCGCCATAAGAATGAAAGAACCGAGTCAGGCTGATTTGGTTAGGCGCCGTTTGATGAATGTAAAAATGCGGCTTTATGCTACACAAAAATACCTCGATAAATATGGAACGCCGACAAGTTTAGAAGAGCTAGATGTTCACAGATTAGTAACGCAAGGACTTGAAGCTAGACAGGTTAATGAATCAATTGCTTGGTTTAAACCAATACTTGAACATAATCATGGCTCAAACTTAACTATGAATAATTATTTTGGTGTATTACAAGCAGTTTTGCATGATACTGGAATCGGTGTTTTGCCTGACTATGTTTCTGATGAAGTACCAGAGCTCGTTCGGGTCTTACCCGATGATCAAAGCAAAGAAATACCTGTATTTCTTGCTTTTCCAGAAGAGTTAAGACATTCAAAAAGAGTTCAAGCTTTCAGAGATTTTGTTTTAGAAGAAATAAAAACACATAGATTACACAAATCTGAAAACGTTTAAAGATTATTACTTACTATAAAGCTATGTTCTAATTGCATAACGGGTATGCATTAAATGGCTCTAGTATTGGTGCTTTTTTAAAAGTACCTAGCACACAAGATTTCAGTTGAGCATATGTTCCTATAATCTTAACCTCCCTGTTATACTTTGGCCGAGCTTTTGCTCGGCCATTTTTTTATAAATAATTTCTATCTCATATCATATATGGGTCTTTTACTTAGAGACCCAAATGCTTAAAAGAAGCCAAAGAATCCTTAATGAGGCTAATAATGTCTACTGAACCTGAAATAACTCAAGACCTAATTGAAAGTCATGGCTTAAACGCTGAAGAATATGATCGATTAACAGATATAATTGGGCGTATTCCAACTTATACAGAATTAGGTATATTTTCAGCGATGTGGAATGAACACTGTTCTTATAAATCATCAAAAAAATGGTTGAGAACACTACCTACTACAGGACCCCAAGTGATCTGTGGTCCGGGTGAAAATGCCGGCATTGTTGACATAGGTGATGGAGATGCAATTGTTTTCAAAATGGAAAGTCACAATCACCCCTCTTATATCGAGCCATATCAAGGAGCGGCAACTGGTGTTGGAGGAATCTTAAGAGATGTATTTACAATGGGAGCTCGGCCAATAGCGGCTATGAATTCATTATCTTTTGGAGAATTCAACCACCCAAAGACTAAGAGCCTAATTAATGGTGTTGTAGAAGGCGTTGGCGGATACGGAAATTGTTTTGGCGTTCCAACTGTTGGAGGAGAAGTTAGATTTCATTCTGCATATAACGGTAACTGTTTGGTAAATGCATTTGCTGCAGGCTTAGCTAAAACGGACAGTATTTTTTATTCAGCTGCATCTGGCATTGGCATGCCAGTGGTTTACTTGGGTGCTAAAACAGGCCGTGATGGTGTTGGTGGTGCAACAATGGCATCAGCTGAGTTTGATGACACAATTGAAGATAAAAGGCCGACTGTTCAAGTTGGCGATCCATTTACAGAAAAACGGTTAATGGAAGCAACACTCGAACTGATGAAAACAGGTGCAGTTATTTCAATTCAAGATATGGGTGCCGCAGGCTTAACTTGCTCAGCTGTTGAAATGGGCGATAAAGGAAATTTAGGTGTAAAACTTAATTTAGAAGATGTTCCCCAACGTGAAGAAAATATGACAGCATATGAAATGATGCTTTCTGAAAGCCAAGAGCGAATGTTAATGGTACTTAAGCCAGAGCTTGAGAAAATTGCTCGTGCAGTATTTGAAAAATGGGATTTAGACTTTGCAATCGTTGGTGAAACTATAGCTGAAGATCGTTTTCTTGTAATGCATAATGGAACAATCAAAGCAGATTTACCCCTCAAAGCCCTTTCAGGTACTGCGCCTGAATATGACCGACCCTGGATTGAAACGCCAAAAGCAAATAAATTAGAGAATATTCCTGATGTAGATCCCATTAAAGGGCTAGTAGCAATTCTTGGAAGCGCAAATTATGGATCTAAATCATGGGTTTATGAACAATATGATACAATGGTAATGGCAGATACATTAGTTCATCCAGGTTCAGACGCAGGAGTAGTTCGCATTCATGGAACAACCAAAGCTGTAGCTTTTACATCTGATGTTTCTCCTAGATATTGTAATGCAAATCCATTTGAAGGTGGTAAACAAGCTGTAGCAGAAGCATATAGAAATTTATCTGCTACCGGGGCAAAACCATTAGCTACGACTGATAATATGAATTTTGGAAACCCAGAAAAACCAGAAATTATGGGACAATTTGTAGGTTGCATAAAGGGAATTGCAGAAGCTGTTTCGGTCTTAGACATGCCGATCGTGTCCGGAAATGTTTCTCTTTATAACGAAACAGATGGAAGTGCAATTTTACCCACTCCCACAATTGGAGCAGTTGGTTTACTAAGCGACATAAGCCAAATTATTAAATATACGCCAAATGATGGAAATGAATTAGTTCTAATTGGAATTACAAAAGGCCATTTAGGGCAATCTGCATTATTGAAAGAATTATACGGTAGAGAAGAAGGAGATGCACCAAAAGTTGACCTTCACGCAGAAAAAATAGCAGGAGATTTTGTTCGATCATGTCACAATCAAAACCTTATAACTGCAGCTCATGATGTATCTGATGGTGGGCTTTCTACTGCAGCTGTAGAAATGGCAATTGCTGCAAATATTGGAGTTTCTATAATAGATGGCAATACAGGATGGTTTTTTGGTGAAGACCAAGGAAGATACCTTCTTGCTTGCGAAGATAGCAACGCGCTTATCAAAGCTGCAGAAATCTCAGGAATTCCAGCACAATTAATTGGCCATTTTGGGGGTAAGGAAATAAAATTAGGTTCTGCAAGTATTAAAATTAATGATGTCGCAGATGCTCATGAATCAATTTTAAAATCATTGGTAAATTAAATGTAAACTTTTGGAGTAATTTAATGGCAATCGAAGCAACAGTAATAGAAAATTTAATTAAAGAGGCTTTTCCGGATGCAGATGTAACAGTAGATGGTGCAGATGGGGTTCATATGTCAGCAGTAGTATGTTCATCTCAATTTTTAGGAAAATCCATGATAGCTCAGCATCGAATGGTATTTGCTGCCCTCAAAGGAAAAATGGATGGCCCAAATGGCGAACTTCATGCTTTGGCGCTTACAACTAAAACTAAAGAAGAGTAAACTATCATTTTATACGCTTGCAACAAAAATATATTATACTAAGTATGATATAAATTATTAGGAAAAAAAATGTCTGATACAATTCAATCTTCAATAAAAGAAACTATAGAAACTAATGATGTTGTTTTATACATGAAAGGCACATCTTCAATGCCTCAATGTGGTTTTTCAAGCAGAATAGCTGGTGTATTAAATTTTTTAAATATTACATGGCTAGACATTAATGTATTAGCCGATGAAGATGTAAGACAGGGAATAAAAGATTTTTCTGATTGGCCAACAATTCCTCAAATGTATGTAAAAGGTGAGTTCGTTGGTGGCTGTGATATTATCACTGATATGATGCTGTCTGGTGAACTTGATAAATTATTAGAAACAAATAACATAGAATTTGATAAAGATGCTGCTGATAAAGTAAGAGAAGCAAATTCTTGATTTAAATTAATGATTTAACCTTATCTACCATAAATTTCATAGTTTCATTAGCTTCTTCTAAATCTAGCTGAATTTTCTGTGATGCGGTGTCATCAATATCATTTCTACTATTGTCGGAATCACTTTGACTCGAAATTTGAGAATTTAACTCAATAATTTTCATCTCAGCTAGTTTTAGTTTGGATTCTAGATTTGTTGCATGTTCCATTATTTCAGAATTTGTTGTTTTAGAAAATGCAGATTTATCAGACTTAGATAACTTTTCTTCACTTGCAGCAGTACGATCTGCCAAAAGTAAACCTGCCATTAACAACATTCTACTTTCTGTTATCCGAGCTCCTGAACTTTCAAGCTTTTGAGCTTCTTGATCTAGCATTGCTGCGGCTGTTTTGAGATAGCTTTCCTCACCCTCCTGACAAACCACATCGAATGACCTACCACCAATTTGTATTGTTACTTGTGACATAATTACTCCTCAACCAAATCTTTAAGTTGAACTAATATATTCTGAACTTCATCAATATCTTTTTGATGTTGATCTTTAAGTTCATCATAGTTCTTTTCTGAAGCAATAATATTCTCCCGTTTTGATGAATCGGCAAAACCAAATTTAGGATTATCATCTTTGATCAATGTTTGTTGCGTCTCTTCAATTTGAGATTTTAATAATTTATTTTCATTTTCTAATTTAGATATTAATTCTTCATTTTCTAATTTATTTTTACTCAAATTTTTGATATGATCTTGAATTGAGCTTACGGCAATTTCAAAATCTTTTTTTAACTTAATTGCTTGAGTCATTTTCGTCTCTTCCGCTCACGAATCATTAATAACAATATTATGTATTCATTTTATACGTTTTAATCATAATATTGCACAAAAATAATAGTTTATAAGTGATTGCAATCTTGACCGACCATATGCACATATCATACGAGTAACACATACCTTAAGCTGCTTGGAGACCATTGTGCACATTTCTCAACTAAAATCGAAACATCCTAAACATTGGCGGAATTCATCAGCAATTAGAATTCTATCCGCAGATGCAGTTCATGCTGCAGCTTCAGGTCACCAAGGAATGCCAATAGGAATGGCTGATGTTGCAACTGTTTTATTTCAAAATCATTTAAAATTTGATGCAAAAAACCCTGATTGGGCTGATAGGGATAGATTTATATTATCTGCTGGTCATGGATCAATGCTCATATATTCATTATTACATCTTACCGGTTATGAAGACATGACAATGGATGAAATTAAAAACTTTCGCCAGTGGGGAGCAAAAACAGCAGGTCATCCTGAATATGGACATGCAAAAGGCATTGAAACTACAACTGGTCCACTTGGACAAGGAATATCTAATGCTGTAGGTTTCGCAATGGCCGAACAATCATTACAATCACGCTACGGCAAAAAAATCGTAAACCATTATACATATGTAATAGCTGGTGATGGTTGTTTAATGGAAGGTGTCAGCCAAGAAGCAATTACACTTGCGGGCAAGCAAAAGCTAAATAAATTAATAGTTATGTGGGATGATAACAATATTTCCATTGATGGAGAGATCAACATTTCAGATGTAACTGATCAACAAAAACGTTTTGAGTCTGCAGGATGGTCAGTCTTTTCAATAAACGGTCATGATCCAGATGAAATAGATATGGCCTTAACAAAAGCAAAAAAAAGCAGCAAGCCATCTATGATAGCATGTAAAACTACTATTGCGGTTGGTGTTGAAGGTGTCGAAAATACAGCTGGTGGACATGGCTATAACATAAAAGATCCTCAACTTGAACAAATGCGTAAACTATATGAATGGCCATATCCAAAATATGAAATACCAACTGATGTAAAACAGTCATGGTTGGAAATAGGATCTAAAGGCTCAGAGGAACGTGAAAAATGGGAAGAACGTTTTTTAAATTTATCAAAATCAAAACAATTAGAATTTAATCGCATTATTAATTTAGAAACTCCCAAGAAACTTTCTGCAGCTATTAAAAGATTGAAGAGAGAGATTTCTGAAAAAAAACCAAAAATGGCAACCCGTAAATCAAGTCAAACAGCCCTTGAGGTTATCAATCCTATAATGAAAGAAACACTTGGTGGCTCAGCAGACTTAACAGGTTCAAACAATACTATAACCAAAGATATGAAATGGTTTGATGCTGATAACCGTGATGGACGACATGTCGCCTATGGTATTAGAGAGCATGGAATGGCTGCAGCAATGAATGGAATGGCCTTACATGGTGGTGTGCGTCCATATGGTGGAACATTCATGTGTTTCACAGATTATGCCCGCCCATCCATGAGGTTAGCTGCGCTAATGCAAATACCAGTTGTTTATGTATATACTCACGACAGTATTGGTTTAGGAGAAGATGGCCCTACACATCAACCTGTTGAACATTTGGCCATATCACGCGCAACACCAAATACTTGGGTATTCCGTCCAGCGGATACAGTAGAAACTGCTGAAGCATGGGAACTTGCTGTAACAACAAAATCTACTCCATCAGTTCTTTCTTTAACCAGACAAGGTCTAAGGACAGTTAGAACAAAACATACAAATAAAAACATGGTTGGTATGGGTGCTTATATTTTGTCCGAAGCCGAAGCAAAAAGAAAAGTTATTTTAATTGCGTCTGGTTCGGAGGTAGAAATAGCTCTTGATGCTAAAGTTAAACTTGAAGCAGAAGGTATCGGTACTAGGGTAGTTTCTATGCCGTGTATGGAATTATTTGCTGAACAAAATGAATCCTATCGCAGGCGTGTCCTACCGGCAGGTCCAGTTCGTGTTGGAATTGAAGCAGCTGTTCGACAAGGCTGGGATAGATGGTTGACAGGCGAAAGAGGCAAACATAATAAATCTGCGTTTATTGGTATGGATAGTTTTGGTGCATCAGCACCAGCAGAAGAGCTTTATGTGAAATTTGGAATCACATCAGATGGTGTCATTAAAGCGGTCAAAGATCTTCTTTAAATTAGTTTTATAAACATGTTATCGCTAACAATATAAATGTTAGCGATAACATGTTGAAAAATATATAAATTTTGTCGATATTAGCCTTTAAAGCTATGCTGAAATCAATTAAGTAAATTGATAATAATATCATATAATTCTTACTTGAATTGGGCGTATAGATGACAATAAAAGTTGCAATAAACGGCATGGGCCGTATTGGTCGATCAACATTAGCAGCTATTATTGAAAGCGGTCGTTCCGATATTGAAGTAGTTTCAATAAATGCTCCAGCTCCAATCGAGACATTAGTCCATTTAATGAAATATGATTCCGTTCACGGGCGGTTTCCAGGCGATATTAAAATCATTGGAAGTAATATTGACGTTGGCCGTGGGCAAATTGATATGCAATCTACATATAATCCCGCTGAATTGAATTGGGAAGGAATAGACGTTCTTTTAGAATGCACCGGCGTCCATAATTCAAAAGAAGCTTCAATAATCCACCTGGAAAACGGTGCAAAAAAAGTATTATTATCAGCTCCTGGAAAAAATGTAGATAAAACAGTGGTTTATGGAGTTAATCACAAAGAGCTCAGATCTGATGATTTGATAGTATCAAATGCATCTTGCACAACAAATTGTTTAGCACCAATTGCCAAAGTATTAAACGATGCTATTGGCATAGAAAACGGTATAATGACTACAATACATTCTTATACTGGCGATCAACCAACCTTAGACAAAAAACACAGTGATTTATATCGCTCACGTGCGGCAGCAATGAGTATGATACCTACTTCCACAGGAGCAGCAAAAGCAGTAAGCCTTGTTTTACCAGAACTTTCAGGAAAGTTAGACGGCTCAGCTATAAGAGTTCCTACACCAAATGTATCATGCGTTGATCTAACTTTCCAAGCTAGTAAAGATACCAATATTAAAGAAGTTAATTTAGCAATTAAAAATATTGCAGAAACATCAATGAAAGGTGTCTTGGATTATGATCCAGAACCTAAAGTATCAATAGATTTTAACCACGATACTCATTCATCAAATTTTGCACCCGCGCAAACTAAAGTTTTAAACAATCGCTTAGTAAGGGTTTTGAGTTGGTATGATAATGAATGGGGTTTTTCTTGCAGAATGGCTGATACCGCAGTTACGATGGGTAAATTATTATAACAGTTACTTTTTATTACAAAAAATATATATTTTAGGTGAACCCGTAAATATAGAAATAGTAACTACTGGAGATAAGTAATGGCATTACGAACATTAGATGACTTTAACCTAAAAGATAAAAATGTTCTGATACGAGTGGATATGAATGTTCCAATTCATAACGGGCAAGTTACAGACTCCACAAGGCTTTCTCGTGCAGTACCAACAATATTAGAAGTTTTAGAAAAAGGTGGTAAACCAATACTTTTATCACATTTTGGGCGCCCTACTCGCGGATTTGACTTAACAATGTCAACGCAACAAGCTGCAACAGCTTTATCAAACAAATTAAAAAAACGTGTGCATTTTGCTTCATCATGTATCGGCGAAACTGCACAATCAGCCGTAAAAACATTGCCAGTTGGAGATGTCCTTTTATTAGAAAATACTCGCTTTCATCAGGGCGAGAAAAAAAATGATCCTGAATTTGCTTCTGAATTAGCCAAGCTTGGAGACATATTTGTTTCAGATACATTTTCTACTGCTCACAGAGCCCATGCCTCTGTTGAGGCTATAGCACATATCATGCCTAGCTGTGCAGGAAGATTAATGGAAGAAGAAATATCCAAATTAGAGAATGCGTTAAGTACACCCGAAAAACCTGTAATGGCAATCGTAGGTGGTGCAAAAGTATCTTCAAAGTTACTTTTATTAGAAAACCTTATTGGTCCAATGGATAAAATTGTCATTGGTGGTGGAATGGCAAATACATTCCTAGCCGCCAAAGGTTATAATATCGGCCAATCATTATGTGAACATGATATGCAAGATACTGCGCGATCAATATTGGATAATGCAACCAAAATGGACTGTGAAATAATATTACCTATCGATATTGTCGTAGCAAAAGAATTTACAGCAAATACAAATTTTGAAATTCTCCCATCTAATTCCTGTCCTAATGACTCAATAATTTTAGATGCAGGCCCAGAAACTGTAAAACTCATAAAAAAACACTTAAATAACAGTAAAACAATTATATGGAATGGACCTTTAGGAGCTTTTGAGGTTCCACCATTTAATAAAGCAACTGATGAAGCTGCAAAATATGTTGCAGAATTAACTCAATTGGGCAAAATTCTATCTGTTGCAGGCGGTGGAGATACGGTTTCAGCACTCAATGGAAGTAGTTCTGCAGACAAATTTACTTATATTTCAACCGCAGGTGGAGCTTTCTTAGAATGGCTTGAAGGAAAAACTTTACCTGGGGTTTCAGTTTTAATTTCTTAAAAATAGAGTGATATAATGGCACATAATGAACAACTAGATAAAATTATAAATGAAGATGGATTTATTGCTGCCTTAGATCAAAGTGGTGGATCTACTCCCAAAGCACTCTTACAATATGACGTAGACCATTCCTATTATAAAAATGATACTGAAATGTATGATCAAATACATTCTATGCGTGAGCGAATAGTCTTATCACCATCATTTAATTCAAAAAACATAATTGGCGCTATATTATTCGAAATGACTATGAATAAAGAAATAAGTGGCAAAAAAACTGCAAAATATTTATGGGAAGATCTTGGAATAATTCCGTTTCTAAAAATAGATTCAGGCTTGGAATCCGAACATAATGGCGTTCATTTACTAAAAGATATTAAAGATATTGATAAAAAACTTGAAAATGCAGTTTCTAATGGAATTTTTGGAACAAAAATGCGATCAGTTATAAATTCTGCATCTATAGAGGGTATCAACGATGTAGTTGATCAACAATTCAAACTTAGTCATCAAATAAATAAGCATAATTTAATACCAATTATTGAGCCAGAAGTTACAATATCAATTTCTGATAAAGAGAATGCAGAAGTTATCCTTATACAATCTATATTAAAAAACCTCGAAAAAATGCCAAAAAGCAATAAGGTTATATTAAAACTTTCATTACCAGAAATACCAAATTTTTACCAACCACTTATGAATCATGAAAGTGTATTACGCGTGGTTGCTCTCTCAGGCGGTTATGATCAAACAAATGCCATAAAAAAATTAGAATGTAACAATGGAATGATTGCAAGCTTTTCGAGAGCTTTAACTGAAGGTTTAAGCATTAATCAAAATGATGAAGAGTTTAATCTAATTATTAATAAATCGATCAATAACATAGCAAAAGCATCAAAAACTTAAAAATACTTATAATTTGATTCGATTAGGGATTCACAAACAGAATCACATGTGCCATAATCTATTTAAGCAGAAATAAATATCTGCATTGAGGTTAAGATGGCATATAGACGAGCACAAAAAATAGGATTGGGCACTGCACTATTTTTTGCTTTATTTTTAGCATTATCGAGTTACTTTGCTTTTGCTGCAATTCAAGGTGATTATGGTCATATAAAAAGAATTCAAATTGAATCTGAAGAGCGAAGACTTGCACTACGTTTAGAGACTCTCAAATTAGAACGCGAACAACTAAAAAATAAAACATACAGATTATCAGATGGGTATTTAGACCTAGATTTACTGGATGAACGTGTTCGAAAAGTATTGGGAATGGCGAGAGTTAATGATGTTATAATTAGATAACTAATTGTAATTAAACATATTATTAAACTTATTTACTATAATAATCAATATTTATAATTTTTGCGTGCCTTTTACTTTCCAATAGCATATAATAATAGTTTAATATTAAACCTTTTAAAGGACACTCCAATATGGCAAAGGCTAAAAAGAAAGCTAAAGCAAATATTTCTGCTGAGGAATTGCAAAAATATTATCGTGAAATGTTATTAATTCGCCGCTTCGAAGAAAAGGCTGGGCAATTATATGGCATGGGTCAGATAGGAGGATTTTGTCACCTCTATATTGGGCAAGAAGCTGTTGTTGTTGGACTTGAAGCAGCTGCGAAAGAAGGTGATAGCCGATTAACCTCATATCGCGACCATGCACACATGCTTGCCTGCGGATTAGATCCAAAAGGTGTGATGGCTGAATTAACTGGTCGAAAAGACGGGCTGTCTAAGGGAAAAGGTGGCTCTATGCACATGTTCAGTAAAGAAAAGAAATTTTATGGCGGGCATGGTATAGTTGCAGCTCAAGTTCCTATTGGCGCTGGATTGGCCTTAGCTAATAAATATCGTGGAGAGGATACGGTTTCTTTTACATACTTTGGAGATGGTGCTGCAAACCAGGGGCAAGTATACGAAAGCTTTAATATGGCTGCTTTATGGAAACTTCCAGTAATATTTGTAGTAGAAAATAATAGATATGCTATGGGCACAAGTTTGCAACGTGCAGCTTCAACACCTGACTTTTATACAAGAGGAGAGGCATTTGGAATTGCAGGTGCCGTTGTAGATGGAATGGATGTTCTAGCGGTTAAAGCTGCTGGAGAATTAGCAGTAGAACATTGTCGCAATGGAAAAGGACCATTTGTATTAGAAGTTAAAACTTATCGTTATCGTGGACATTCAATGTCAGATCCTGCTCGATACAGATCTAAAGAAGAGGTCAAAAATATTAAGGACAACCAAGATCCAATTGACATGATAAAAGAAATGTTAATTCAAGGTGGTCATGCAACACAAGATGACCTCAAATCTATAGATAAAGATATTAAAAAAATTGTTCAGGAATCTGCAGATTTTGCAATAGCAAGCCCTGAACCTGATTTAAATGAACTTTATACAGACATTTTGGTTTAAGGAGAGAAATTATGACAATCAAAATCCTTATGCCTGCATTATCACCAACTATGGAAGAAGGCACACTAGCTAAATGGATGGTTAAAGAAGGCGATAATGTCCAAAGCGGTGATATAATGGCAGAAATTGAAACAGACAAAGCCACAATGGAATTTGAAGCCGTTGATGAGGGAATTATAGGAAAAATTTTAATTTCTGAAGGTACTGAAAATGTTTCAGTAAATACTGCCATTGCATTATTATTAGAAGATGGAGAAGATGTTTCAGCACTTGAAAATGAAACTTCCCAAGTATTGGAAGATATAACTAGTGATAGATTAGTCACTCCAGAAAAAATCACTTCTGAAGAAAATACAGTTACTGTATCAAAATCAGTTGATATAAAGTCAGAAGAAATACCTGATGGTACAAACTTTATTTCAACCACAGTTCGTGATGCATTACGAGATGCGATGGCAGAAGAAATGCGATCAAACGAAAATGTCTTCTTAATGGGTGAAGAAGTGGCAGAATATGAAGGGGCTTATAAAGTCTCTCAAGGCCTATTGGATGAATTTGGTGATAAACGTATCATCGACACTCCTATAACTGAGCATGGATTTGCTGGAATTGCTGTTGGTGCTGCATTTGGTGGATTAAATCCAATTGTAGAATTTATGACTTTCAACTTTGCTCTTCAAGCTATGGACCATATTATAAATTCTGCCGCAAAGACACTTTACATGTCAGGCGGTCAAATGGGTGCACCTATGGTATTTCGAGGCCCAAATGGAGCAGCATCCAGAGTTGGTGCTCAACATTCTCATTGTTTTGCTGCCTGGTATGCTCAAATCCCAGGGCTTAAAGTAGTCATGCCTTATTCAGCATCAGATGCAAAAGGTCTGTTGAAATCTGCTATTCGTGATCCAAACCCAGTGGTATTTTTAGAAAATGAAATGTTATATGGCCGTAGTTTTGACGTTCCTGATTTAGAAGACTTTACTGTACCAATTGGAAAAGCAAAAATATGGCGTGAAGGCTCTGATGTTACTCTGGTTAGTTTTGGTATTGGAATGCAATATGCACTAGAAGCTTCCGAATTATTAGAGGCAGATGGTATCTCTGCAGAAGTAATTGATTTAAGAACAATTAGACCTATCGATTATGATACATTAATAAATTCGATAAAGAAAACAAATCGCTGTGTCACAATTGAAGAAGGTTTTCCAGTAGCATCAATAGGCAATCATCTTTCTGCAGTTATAATGGAACGTGCATTTGATTACCTAGATGCACCCGTTATCAATTGTACAGGCAAAGACGTGCCAATGCCATATGCAGCTAACCTCGAAAAACTTGCACTTGTTACTACTCAAGAAGTCTTAGAAGCAGTCAAGCAAGTAACATATAGGTAAGGAAAAAAATTATGCCAATAAATATACAAATGCCGGCTCTTTCTCCTACCATGGAAGAAGGAACACTTGCAAAATGGTTAGTTAAAGAAGGCGATACCGTCGAAAGTGGCGACGTCATGGCTGAGATTGAAACTGATAAAGCAACAATGGAATTTGAAGCCGTTGATGAGGGAATTATAGGAAAAATACTAGTTCCTGAAGGATCGTCAGGAGTTAAAGTAAATGAAATAATTGCTATATTATTAGATGATGGAGAAGATGTGTCCAATATTGAGGTTCAAGAACCTGAAAACAAACAGGGTATAATTGAAACAATAAATACTGTAGAAAATAAACCATCTATAAAACTAGAAAATAGTAATAAAAGTCTTAATAAAGAGAGAGTTTTTGCAACACCTTTAGCTAGACGCATAGCTAAATCTAACAACTTAGAATTAACAAATATAAAAGGTACTGGGCCATATGGAAGAATAGTAAAAGCTGATGTTGAATCAAACAATATCAGTTATTTAGAAAAACCAGCAACACTATCAATGACAAGTTCAACAACAACTGAAACAATAAAAGATATCTACAAAGATAGACACTTTGAAGAAATAGCACTTGATGGAATGCGCACAGTTATTGCAAATAGGCTTACTGAGGCAAAACAAACAATACCGCATTTTTATTTACGTAGATCCGTTTCTTTAGATAAATTATTAATGATACGGGCTGAAATGAATGATGGATTAGCAGATAAGGGAATAAAAATATCTGTTAATGACTTTATAATAAAAGCAAGTTCTCTTGCTTTACAAGATATACCACAAGCAAATGTTGTTTGGGCTCATGATAGAATATTACAAATGAAATCATCCGATGTTGCTGTTGCAGTTTCAGTTGAAGGTGGCCTCTACACTCCAATTTTATTTGATAGTGAAAATAAATCAATCTCATCATTATCTTCAGAAATAAAAGTTCTCGCTTCTAAGGCACGAGATAAAAAACTCTCACCTAGAGAATATCAAGGTGGTAGTTTTGCTATTTCAAATCTTGGAATGATGGGTGTGGAAAATTTTGATGCAGTTATAAACCCACCTCACGGCTCAATTCTAGCAGTTGGTGCAGGTACAAAGAAGCCAATAGTCATGGAAGATGGCAACATAAGCGTTGCTACAATTATGTCTATGACATTATCCGTGGACCATAGAGCAATTGATGGAGCATTAGGCGCAGAATTTTTAGCAAGAATAGCATATTACCTTGAAAACCCAGTCAATATGTTAGTTTAAAAATCTTATTAAATTAAAAATAAAATTTTTTTATCAAGTATCTTTACATCCTTCAAAAAATTGATCCATTGTTTGCGATGGCTGATCACAGCCGGCCTCTCCAATAATCAATCCAGGTACACCTGCAACCGTCTTGCATGGAGGTATATCCTTTAACACGACAGACCCTGCTGCAATTTTAGAACAATATCCAACGGAAATATTACCTAATATTTTTGCACCAGCACCAATCAAAACTCCATTTTCAATCGTAGGATGTCTATCTCCATCAGCTTTACCAGTTCCACCAAGCGTAACTGAATGTAACATGGAAACATTATCACCAACTCGCGATGTTTCTCCTATGACTATTGAATGAGCATGGTCTATCATTATCCCACAGCCCAAAACAGCTCCTGGATGGATATCAACTCCAAATACTTCTGAACATCTCATTTGAATAAAATAAGCAATTTCTTTACGGTTATTTTTCCATAACCAATGAGAAACCCTATAAGCTTGCAATGCTTGGTATCCTTTGAAAAAAAGGATTGGCTGCAACATTTGATGACAAGCTGGATCGCGATCAAAAACAGCTACCATGTCAGCTCTTGCAGACAAAGCAATGGCGTCATCTACAGACAAAACTTCATCAATAATTTCACGTAAGATTTGAGCTGGCATTTCTTCTGAGGATAGTTTTAATGATATTCTATAACTTAAGGCTTTTCGAAATGTACTATGGTGTAAGATGCTTGAATGTACCATTCCACCCATCAGGGGTTCGGCTAAGATCAAAGCAGAGGCCTCATCTTGAATTCTACCCCAAACAGGATCAATATTTTGAATTTTTTTGTCTTGCTTGGACATGATAAATCTTTCTCTCAAATTTGATATTCTTTTTATACCTTAGAAAATAAATTTACTATTCTTTAAATGAATTATTTTAATTATCAGGGCATTGAATTACTAATTGCTAGATAACATGAAAACAAATATGTTTTGCATACTTTGATTAGATTAATTCTTAGATCGTCTGGCACAAAAGGAACTTTAATGAATTTGGAAAATTCTAATATAAAATGCTTCATTATTCATTTAAAACGCGCACACAAGAGAAAAAGCTTTGTTGATGATATAATCAAAAATGTTCCAATTGACTCAGAAATCATTAACGCAGTTGATGGTAAAATATTATCTAAAAAAGATATCGATAATATTTTATCTTATAACAAGATTTATAACCCAAAATATCCTTTTAAGATTAATTCTGGTGAGATTGGATGTTTTTTAAGTCATAGAAAAGCTTGGAAGAAAATAGTAGAACAAAAACTAGATGCAGGATTGATATTAGAAGATGACATCAGGATTAGTCCTCCAACATTTAATAAATCTTTTAACCTTTCTTTAAAAAACATACAAAAATACAAGTTCATTCAATTTCAAGTACGTAAAATTAAAAAGAAATGTAAAATAATTGAATTAGATAACGAATTAGAATTATTACAGCCTCTCCCTACCTTTTTAAGAACTTCTGCACAACTTGTAAGTTACGAAGCTGCCGTAGAATTGCTAAATAAAACTACAAAAATTGACCGCCCTGTTGATACTACTTTACAGATTTTTTGGAAAACCAATATTATATGTTATTGTATTAATCCTTCTGGCATTTCAGATCATACTTTTGAAGCAGGTGGCAGTACATTATCAAAGAAAACTTCATCCGGCCTTAAAATGTCAAAAAATGTTAAACGATTGATATATAGAACAAAAATATTCTATTTATCAAAATACAAAAAAATTAAAGAAACATAACTTAATGATATATGCACGCATTAGAGGTGGCCTTGGAAACCAATTATTTCAATATAGTACAGCTAGAAGTTTAGCTGATCATTTGAATGTAGAATTAGGTCTTGATACAAGAGAATTTGATAAAAGCAGTCCATTTAAGATGTCTTTAAATCAATTTACTTTACGAGCAAATTTCAATCCACCAAACTTAATTAAGCACAAAAGATATGGAATGATAGCATATCTTCTTGATCATATTAGCGGAAACCAGAGAAAAGTTTATAAAGAACCATTCTTAATGTTTGATAAAAATTTATTATCACTTACCGATGGCACTTACTTAAAGGGATACTGGCAAACTGAAAAATATTTTATTAAAAACAAGGAAAAAATAATTAAAGATTTAACTTTAATTCATGAACCTGATGGACTGAATGTTGAAACTTTGAAAGAAATTCAAAAATCAAAATCTATATCCTTACATATAAGAAGAGGTGATTACGTATCAAACAAAACTTATAATCAAAATCATGGTATACTTGATTTAAGTTATTATGAAAAAGCAGTTGATTACATTAGTAAAAAAATCGGAAATGATATCAAAGTTTTTGCATTCTCTGATGATCCTGATTGGGTATACAAAAATTTAAATCTTCCCTTTCAGATTAAATTTATAGATAATAATTCATCCGAGAATAGCTATGAAGATCTGAGACTTATGCTCAATTGCGACCATAATATTATTGCTAATTCATCTTTTTCATGGTGGGGGGCATGGCTAAATCTAAACCCAAATAAAATTGTAATATCTCCACAAAAATGGTATGGTAATAAACAAATTCAAAATCCAGATATAGTTCCCTCAACATGGTTAAAATACTGAATATTTATAACAATTTTAGGTAAGAATTAATAATAAAATCAATAAATTAAAAAAATACGATGTGACGTATTACTTACATTTAATTTATCCTGATAAGACCATGAAATTCTTCAATGACCACCAAGGCACCAAAAGTGACTATCAACTAAAAACTTTAATGGATATCAAAAATAAAGTGATACGGATTGAACATATGGACCTTTAGGTTTCTGTCAAAGAAATTATATCGAAATAATCTATTGTTTATTTTTACGCTCAATCTCACGCCATCTTGCTACATTTTTATTATGTTCTTTGAGAGTTTTTGCAAAAGCATGACCGCCAGATCCGTCTGCTACAAAATAAATATAATCAGTTTGTTCAGGATTAAGAGCAGCTTCTATTGCAAGTTGTCCTGGATTGCCAATAGCTGAGGGAGGTAATCCAGTAAATTTTCTTGTATTATATTTACTATCTCTCTTTAAATCAGATTGTTTAATAGATCGCATATTTTTAGGATTACCTTTTGTAAACTCATATACAATTGTAGAATCCATTCCCAATGGAATACCTGATTTTAAGCGATTCATAATAACACCCGAAACTAACTTCAATTCATTGTTTCGTGAAGTTTCTTTCTCAATAATTGAAGCAATAATTATTGCTTCTTTTTTATTATTAAACGGCAAATCTTTTGAACGCGAAGTCCATGCTTTATTTATTATATTTTTTTGCATTTCCGCCATTTTTTTTAAAATATCTCTACGTGTATCACCCTTCTGGTATGAATAGGTATTAGGAGCTAAACTTCCTTCTGTTGGCAAGGGTCCAACTTCACCTTCTAATTCTAAATTAGATTTTAATCTTTCAACAATTTGATATGATGTAAAACCTTCAGGAAAAGTAATTTGTTCATTTATTGCTTTACCGGATGTTATCAGCGCAAGCACTTCAGACATCGAGGATTTACTTGAAATCATGTAATTGCCGAATTTTAAATTTTCATCTTGCTTTGCATATCTAGCCCAAACATTAAAAATTATTGAATTAGTTATAATACCTTGCTTTGCTAAGTCTGCTGAAACATTTCTAAATATATCACCTTTTTTCACTTCAAAGCTTATATCAGACTTTAATGGGCCTTCATCTTGATATTGGTTTTTTGCCCAATAAATTAAACTTGCAATAACCAAAAAGATTACAATTAAAAAGTTTACGAAGTTAGCAGCAAAATGGCGTGCAATCATTATATAACTTTACCCATTACCAAAGAAGCATTCGTTCCACCGAAACCAAAAGAATTTGATAAAACAACATTTATTTCTCTTTCCACGGCCTTCAGGGGTGCTAAGTTTAGTATCGATTGAACAGGATCATGAAGATTTAAAGTTGGGGGAGCTATTTGATCACGAATTGCAAGAATACTAAATATTGCTTCTACAGCACCTGCAGCACCCAAAAGGTGACCAATTGCTGATTTAGTTGAAGACATTACCGCATCCGCAGATTTTGCACCTAGCAATCTTTCAACAGCGCCGAGTTCAATGGTATCAGCCATAGTGGATGTACCATGTGCATTTATATAATCTATTGAACTTGCGTCTAAGCCAGCTCGTTTAATAGCGGCTTTCATAGAGCGATACCCACCATTACCATCCGAAGCAGGAGCAGTAATATGGTGTGCATCTCCTGATAAGCCATAACCAAGTATTTCTGCATATATCTTAGCACCACGAGCGAGTGCATGTTCATACTCTTCAAGTACTAAGACACCTGCCCCCTCACCCATCACAAAACCATCTCGATTTTGATCATATGGCCTCGAAGCGTTTTTAGGATTGTCACGATGAGCCGTTGATAATGCTTTGCAGGCATTAAAACCTGCTATTCCAACTTCACAAATAGGATTTTCAGCCCCACCAGCGAGCATAACATCTGCATCACCATATTGAATTAGTCTTGCGGCATCACCGATTGCGTGAGCTCCGGTTGAGCATGCGGTAACAACCGCGTGGTTTGGTCCTTTAAAGCCATGTCTTATTGAGACTTGTCCAGAAATTAAGTTGATCAAACAAGATGGAATGAAAAATGGTGAAACTCTCCGAGGGCCACGTTCTTGTAATGTCAAAGATGTATCCGCAATTGTTGATAACCCACCAACACCTGATCCAATCATGACACCAGTTCTATAAAAATCTTCTTCTTCTTTTGGTGACCAACCACTATCAGCGACCGCCATATCTGCTGCTGCCATACCATAAAGAATAAAATCATCTACTTTTCTTCTCTCTTTTGGCTCCATCCAATCTGTCGGATTAAAAGTTCCATTTGATCCATCGCCAAAAGGTATTTCGCAGGCATAGTTAGTTGAAAAATTATCTGCATTAAAACGTGTAATTGTATTTGCAGCATTTTCACCAGAAATTAATCGTTTCCATGTTTCTTCAACACCACAAGCTAGCGGTGAAACCATTCCAAGACCGGTTACAACTACTCTTCGCATTTATTTGCCCTCAATAAGTATTCTTTTTGTAGACTTTAAACTAAAATCTATAATCACTGCAAGCAATGCAGTCTAATTTTGAAACATTAGACAACAAAAAACGGCACATCAATAAAGATGCACCGTTTTTTTTGTAGTATATTAGCTTAGGAAGCTTCAGTTATAAACTTAACTGCGTCACCAAAAGACTGAATAGTCTCTGCTGCGTCATCTGGAATTTCGATACCAAATTCTTCTTCAAAAGCCATAACTAATTCAACAGTGTCCAAGCTATCAGCGCCAAGATCATCAATAAATGATGCGCCTTCAATTACTTTGTCTTCGTCAACACTTAAATGTTCGACAACAATTTTCTTAACACGATCTGCGATGTCACTCATGATATATTCCTCTTTATATGGCAATTATGCCATTTAGATAGTCGCTTGAAGCGACAAGGTTAGTAAACTCATAACGTTATACATTAAATATAACTGTGCCGCGCTATAACATAGAAAATTGATATGGCAAATGAATTCGTAGAAAAATTGTAACTATAGTATTTTTTTGCCTATAAATTTTGTTTTTCAAATTTATTTATTATTCTATATCTCTAATCTTCGCCATTCACCGCTTGGAATATCGTCAATAGTAAATTTTCCAATGCTATAGCGTATCAGTCGAAGCGTGGGGAAACCAATAGCAGCTGTCATACGGCGAACTTGGCGATTGCGTCCTTCCCTAATAGTAATCATTAACCAACTTTCAGGTATAGATTTACGATATCTTATTGGAGGAAATCGATCCCATAATCCCTCAGGCTTATCAATAATCTCAACTTCAGCTGGTTTAGTTTTACCATCCTTCAAATTTACTCCATTCTGCAAAATTTTAATTTCTTCTAATGAAGGTTTTCCTTCAACTTGAACAACATAAGTTTTAGGCCATTTATACTTAGGGTTAGATATTTCCTGCTGCAAGACACCATCATTTGTTAACAATAGTAATCCTTCACTATCCTTGTCTAAACGTCCTGCAGCATACACTCCAGATACATCAATGTATTCAGACAATGTTTTTCTATCCGAGTTCACAGTTCCTTTGTCTGTAAACTGCGATAGAACATTAAATGGTTTATTAAAAAGGATAACTGTAGACACTTTTAATCTCAATTATTTGAAATATATCTAAATCATGGCCATTCCGCCGTTAACATGTAACGTTTGGCCTGTGATATAACTTGCCTCGTCAGAAGCAAGGAAAGCTACAGAAGCTGCAATTTCATCTGCTTGTCCCATACGACCCTGTGGAATACTTTTCAACATATTTTCGACAACGTTTTCAGGTAATTCTGCAGTCATCGCTGTTTCAATAAATCCAGGAGCAATACAATTAGCTGTTATTCCACGAGTTGCAATTTCTTGTGCAAAAGATTTAGTCATCCCAATCATACCTGCTTTAGAAGCCGCGTAATTGACCTGTCCGGCATTTCCAGTTACGCCAACAATTGATGTAATATTAATAATTCTACCAAATCTTTGCTTCATCATTGCTCGCATAACGGATTTCATTAAGTGCATTGTTGAAGTTAAATTCACATCTATTACTTGTTGCCAATCATCATCACTCATTCTCATAAATAAATTATCTCTAGTAATGCCAGCATTGTTTACCAAAATATCAATACCTCCCATTTCTTCAGAAGCTATTTTTGGTAATAATTTCACCGCGTCTATGTCACTTAAATTACATGGAACAATAAAAGCTCTTTCACCTAAATTATCAGCAAGTGCTTTTAGTGGATCTAATCGTGTTCCAGACAAAGCAACTTTAGCACCCTGAGAATACAATGCTCTCGCAATTGAACCACCTATTCCACCAGAAGCTCCAGTAATTAACGCACATCTACCTTTTAAATCAAACATACCTATACCTTTATTTAAGTTTTAATACTGCAGCATGAACACTGCTCGTATCAAATACTTGATTTACACTTATTTCTCTATCAATGCGGCGTACCATTCCTGATAACGCCTTACCTGCGCCAATTTCAAAAACTTCTGACACACCTTTTGAAATCATAAATTCAATACTCTCTCGCCATCTAACTGATCCAGTAACTTGTTCAATTAATAAATCTTTAATCATATCACCATTATTTTGTTCATTTGCTCTCACATTTGCAACTAATGGAACAATTGGATCCTCTAATTTAATGTCATTCAATGCTTTTGCCATAATATCGGCAGCTGGTTGCATCAAAGAACAATGAAATGGCGCAGAAACAGGCAATAATACTGCACGTTTGGCCCCAGCATCTTTTGCTAATTCAATTGTTTGATCTACAGCATTTTTATGACCAGAAATTACAACTTGGCCAGGATCATTATCATTCGCTGCTTGGCATATTTGATCATCAGAACTTAAGTTAGTTATTTGTGACACAGTTTCAAAATCTAATCCCAAAATTGCAGCCATAGCTCCAAGTCCAAAGGGAACTGCATCCTGCATAGCTTTTCCACGTATACGCAACAATTTAGCTGTATCCGTTAAGCTTAAAGAGCCTGCGGCACAAAGAGCAGAATATTCTCCTAGTGAATGCCCTGCAATGTAAGAAGCTTGATCAAATTTAATCCCTTCAGCTTCCAGTGCTTTAATTGCTGCAATCGATGTAGCCATCAAAGCTGGTTGCGCATTCTCAGTTAAAGTAAGAGTTTCTATATCACCATTCCAAATTAATCCTGACAGATCTTGGCCCAAAGCATCATTAACTTCCTCAAAAACATTTTTTGATACCAAAAAATTTTCAGCCAAATCTTTACCCATTCCAATGGCTTGAGCACCCTGACCTGGGAATAAAAAAGCGTGCATTATTCATTTCTCCTTTGCATCAATTGTCTGTGTGAACAGATAAAGTATAAAAGTTTAAAAGTTAATTCTTGTATATGAAATGTTGCTTGGTATTTAAAGCCAATTAAGGGTGTTTATGCTTATTATTTACTATTGCAATTTTTTCACATCACAATATAAGCACACCACTTCTGCAATTTTCTTTAACGCGGTTGCCTCTCGTATACGAATGCAGAAGTTTAAATTCGTATTTTGAAGCACGCTAAAATTGAGGTACTGATATGGCGCTCTACGAGCACGTATTTATTTCGCGTCAGGATTTATCCAACGCACAGGCTGAAGGTCTTATAGAACACTTCAGTGCAGTTCTTTCTGATAACGAAGGTAAGGTTATCGATCAAGAATACTGGGGCCTAAAAACAATGGCTTATAAAATCAATAAAAATCGCAAAGGTCATTATGCATTTTTAAAATCAGATGCGCCATCTTCTGCGGTTCAAGAAATGGAACGTTTAATGCGTCTTCATGAAGATGTTATGCGTGTCATGACAATTCGAGTTGATGAGCATGAGGAAGGTCCATCAGTGGTAATTCAAGCGAAATCGGCTAAAGAAGAACGCCGTCGCGAACGTGAACGATAGAGAAAGGACTAACCATGGCTAACAAACCATTTTTCCGCCGTCGTAAATCTTGTCCTTTCCTTGGTGAAAATGCACCAAAGATAGACTACAAGGATACAAAACTTTTACAACGCTACGTTTCTGAACGTGGTAAAATCGTACCTTCACGCATCACAGCAGTATCAGCAAAGAAACAACGCGAATTAGCAAAAGCTATAAAACGCGCACGTTTTTTAGCACTTCTGCCATATGCAGTGAAGTAAGGAGAACATTATGCACGTTATCCTACTTGAACGCGTAGCCAAACTAGGCCAAATGGGAGATATTGTTTCTGTAAAGCAAGGATTTGCAAGAAACTTTTTATTACCACAAGGCAAAGCACTTCGCGCAACTGAGGCAAATAAAGCAGCATTTGAATCTCAAAAGGTTACTTTAGAAGCAAAGAACTTAGAAACTAAAACTGAAGCTGAAGCAATTTCTGCCAAATTAGGTGGTCAGCAATTTATCATCATTAGATCAGCATCTGATGCTGGCGCATTATATGGTTCAGTAACCAATCGTGATGCATCTGATGCAGCTTCTGCTGAAGGTTTTAAAATTGATAAGAAACAAGTAATCTTGCAAGCACCTATTAAAGAATTAGGTCTACATAAAGTTGGAGTATCACTTCATCCTGAAGTCGAATGTTCAATTGAATTAAATGTTGCAAGATCATCTGAAGAAGCTGAGTTACAAGCTTCTGGTCAATCAATTCAAGATCTAGCTGCAGCTGCAGAGGCTGAGGCAGAATTTGAAATTGCAGAATTATTTGACGATATGGGCTCAGCAGCAGCACTTGATGAAGACGGCAACGAACTTATCAAAGATGAGCCAAAAGCAGAGTCAGAAGAAAAAGTTGAAGAATAAATAAATTATCTTTAAAAAAGGGGCTCATGGAAACATGGGCCCCTTTTTTATTTGAGCTATGGGTATACACATGAAAAAAAACAAACCAATAAATGTATTAGGTGAAAGATTAAAGCCATGTTCAAATACTCCATTAACAGGCTTTTATCGTGATGGATGTTGTAATACAGGCACAGAAGACCATGGCTGTCATACAGTTTGTGTGGTTCTCACATCTACTTTTTTAGATTTCTCAAAAATGCGCGGTAATGACTTAATAACTCCTAGACCTGAATATAATTTTCCTGGTCTAAAATCAGGGGATAAATGGTGCCTTTGTGCTGAAAGATGGAAAGAAGCTAATTACTTCAATTCAGCACCTAATGTTATTTTAGAAAGCACTCATCAAAAAACACTTGAAATAATTCCAATAAAAGATCTTTTTGATAAAGCATATGATATAAATTAAGAAATTTTTGTTATTAGTTTATTTTTAATACAAAACCGACAGAATTAGTCGCAAAAAACCGTGACACTATATGAAAAATTTGCAAATTTTCTTAACAAGAAAGAAAAATTTAGATAAGGAGTGTAGCCTTGGATTACGCAACAACAAACGACATACAAGAAATAGTTGAAGCTGACCGCAAAAATGTTTGGCATCACCTCATACAACATAAACCATTTGAAAGTCAGATCGATCCTAGAATTATTGTCGAGGGCAAAGGAATGCGTGTATGGGATCAACACGGTAAAGAGCACTTAGATGCGGTATCTGGAGGTGTATGGACTGTAAATGTTGGCTACGGCCGAGAGCGTATTGCTAATGCTGTTAGAGATCAGTTGGTGAAGATGAATTACTTTGCTGGCTCTGCAGGATCAATTCCAGGTGCAATTTTTTCAGACATGTTGTTAAGTAAAATGCCAGGATTAACTAGAGTATATTATTCAAACTCTGGTTCAGAAGCGAATGAAAAAGTTTATAAAATGGTTCGGCAGATAAGCCATAAACATCACAACGGTAAAAAACATAAAATTATATATCGTGAACGTGATTATCATGGCACAACTATAACAAACCTAGCCGCGGGTGGACAAGAAGAGCGAAATGCACAATACGGGCCATATACGCCAGGATTTGTGGAGGTTCCTCACTGTTTGGAGTATCACAACCAATATGGTGAAGGTGATTATACTAAACATTCTTTAGATGCGATTGAAGCTGTCATTTTACGTGAAGGTGCAGATACAATAGGAGCTATGGTCCTTGAGCCAGTGACCGCTGGTGGTGGAGTTATTACACCACCTCAAGGTTATTGGGAAGGCGTTCAAGCGTTATGTAAAAAATATGAGATCCTACTTCATATCGACGAAGTAGTCTGCGGCGTAGGACGTACAGGAACTTGGTTCGGTTATCAACAATATGGAATTAAACCAGACTTTGTCACAATGGCTAAAGGTGTAGCATCTGGATATGCTGCTATCTCGTGTACTGTGACTACAGAAGAAGTTTTTGACATGTTTAAAGATGCTGAAGACCACATGGGTTATTTTAGGGATATCTCAACATTTGGAGGCTGTACTGCAGGACCAGCTGCTGCCATTGAGAACATGAAGATAATTGAAGAAGAGAATCTTCTTAGTAACACTACCGATATGGGTGAATATCTTATGGGTAAACTGGGTGAACTTAAAGATAAACATAAATGTGTTGGCCAAGCTCGAGGTAAAGGTTTGTTTTGCGGACTAGAATTAGTATCTGATCGAGAAACACATACACCAGCTGAAGAGAAAATGGTTCAAGCTGTAGTTGGTAATTGCATGGCTCAAGGAATAATTATTGGTGCAACTAATAGATCTGTTCCAGGCTACAATAACACACTATGTCTATCGCCTGCTCTTATATCTACAAAAGATGATTTAGATCAAATTACTTCAGCTATGGATAAAGCAATTACTGAAGTCTTTGGTTGAATAACACCAGATAAAAGCCTCACTGGGCTTTTATCTAAATATTTTCTATTTGGAAATGTAAATTTAATTTACTCAATCTAAAAAATATTAGGAAACTAATAATTAATCCATTCATGCAGTAACTGTTGAGTATCTAATAAAAAAATATCTTATTAATCAGTTATGAGCGCTCTGATATTATTTTATGAGCAGTTATTAAAGTCGATACTTTATATAAAGCCATCTGCCTCCAGACTTAAGCGCAGCTAATCTATGTGAAAATTCTGAAATTAATATATTGTGGAATGATAAAGATCTTAAAATTAAATGGCCGCTTCCATTTTTATCAGAAATTTAAAAGTTTTTGTCGAGACGTATCTTAAATAAATTATTAAACGGAATATATAGGTTCATTTTTAATATATTTGCCAAAACTAATTTTCATCTAACATTTCTTAAATTCACCTTTTTAATTATATAGGGTCTTCAAATAATCAGTCTCAAACTACAGCAACCAGTTTTTCCACTTTACCAATTTGAAATTGCAAATACTCAGCTTAAAATGTGAAGGATATTAGTTTCCTAAAAATCCCAATGCCTTGCCGGTTGAACAATTTTGTAAATAGCACTTTTTCGGACCACTCGTTGTAGCCTTTCAGACTGAGACGGCTCCTCCCAACCTATAGGAGTTCACACCCCTCTTCCTGGAGCAACTTCGTCAGATCAACGAACAGGAGGGGCGCAACTATCCAGCCCCACCCATTCCTTCGATTATCAATAGACCAAGCTTCCTGCCCAGACAT
>ENA-OQVM01001830-OQVM01001830.1-marine-metagenome-genome-assembly--contig:-NODE-1830-length-26617-cov-4.356443_pt1 | contig 26617 bp, 17 predicted proteins | sample MGYA00237776_ERZ505498 | MGnify/ENA primary metagenome ERZ505498 (study PRJEB26159, sample SAMN06265151) | marine metagenome | isolation source: Helgoland LTER site | place: Germany:Helgoland, sampling...
CGGCGCTGTACAAACCGCCCAGAGCGATACCTAAAATGGAGATCGCGACCATGGCCTCTAGCAAAGAAAAACCTTTCTGCCGACCGCGACGCTCAATCATCTTGACGCCCAAAATCGACATCAGCCCGCCCCACCAACCAATCGATGGCGATTTTCACGGTGTAACCACCTTCGCGGCTGATATCGATACCTCCACCACTGGCGCCACCGTCGTGATAGAAACGGATAATCCCTAGGCCATCGCGATTAACTTCTTTCGCAGAGTGAGCGGCCAATTCAACGTCACTGGTAAAATCAACCTGCTGTTTCGCAAAGCGAACAAAGCCTTCTCGGGGAGAAATAATCACGTCTTGAGCGATGCCGCTAGCCACCGCCGCGTAGCGCGCAGAATTGAGTAAGGTAATCGTTTCACGCACAGACGCTCGAAATTGCGCCGACTCATAGAAGCGAATGGACTGAGGTATGGCAACCGCCAAAACAAGCCCTACGACCGTTAGCGCCGCAACGATCTCAACCAGCGTAAAGCCGCGAGATTTAGTCCCAGTTGTTAACGTCAGCGTCCTCACCATCACCACCTGGAGACCCATTTTGCCCATAGCTAAAAAGATCGAGCTCTGCGTTTTGTCCCGGGTACTTGTAGTGGTACTCGCGCTTCCAAGGGTCCATGGGCACCTTGCCACCCTTTAAATAAGGTCCATTCCAGCCCGTGGCATCGCCAGGTTTTTTCACTAAAGCATCCATGCCTTCATTGGTTGAAGGAAATCGGCCCACGTCGAGCTTGTACATTTCTAATGCCTGCTCGAGATCGCGGATTTGAATGCGCGCGGTTTTAGACTTCGCGCCACCCAATTGGTTCAATACTTGAGGACCTACCAAACTCACCAGCAAACCTAATATCGCCAGAACGACCAACAGCTCCATCAGCGTAAAACCCCGCTGCCGTCGATTACGATTTTTATTCATTGTCATTCCTCTTCGCTGCAAAAAATTAGTCTTAGCCCTCGCCGCCAATCATTAAATCGCGAGGTCATTCACCGACAAAATACCCATCAAAATAGAGATAATAATGACCGCAATAATAGCGCCCATCGTTAGAATCAATAACGGCTCAAGTAGTGTCAAAAGACGCTTAACACCCGACGCCACGTGATCTTCAAAAACCGATGCGAGTTCTAACATCATGTCATCGAGCCGCCCCGACTCTTCACCCACCCGAGTCATCTGAATGACCATGGGCGTGAACATGTCTGTTTCCTCAAGTGCCACAGACATACGTTTGCCCGCTTTAACCGCCGAAGGCAGCACGTTGAGCGCCTCCTTTAACGGCACATTGCCCACAGTATCGATGGCTATTTGAATCGCCTTTAACAGGGAAACACCATTGCCGAGCAGCGTGCCCACAGTGCGCGCAAACTTCGCCATTTCATATTCAAAAGCAATTGTTCCTGCAATCGGCAATGATAGGAGGCGTTGGTCGAGAGTACTTTTTCCTGCCGGAGAAGCCGCCCATCGTTGTATGACTAAAACCAAGACAGCGATCAACACGCCGACGACCAAGCCCCAGGCTTTAATAAATTCCGCCGCAGCAATAACCGCCTTAGTCATGCCGGGCAAAGCATCGCCCATGTCGTTAAATAAGGTCTCAAATTGCGGCACGACAAACCCCAGCATTACAACCACGGAGATCACTGCCACAACCAACAAAATAGACGGGTAAATAAGCGCCGACACAATAGAGTCTCGAGTGGCTTTGGCGCTTTCTAAATGCTCTACAAGGCGCTCAAGAACTGCCGAGAGCTGCCCACTCGCCTCTCCCGCTCTCACCATACTGAGATAAAACGGGCCGAAAATTTCATCGTAAGGTTGTAGCGCTAAAGACAGTGATTTGCCGCCTTTGACTGCCTTCAACAAGTCAGCAAGCACGGCGCGCATTCGTGGCTGCCCGTCCATGTCGATTAATACTTTAAGGGCTCTATCTAAGGGTAAGCCTGCCCGCAAAAGCACCGACAGCTCCGTGGTCATAGACAGCACTTCTTGACGCGTGGGTGGCTTGGTATCGGCCTCGCCATCGCCCTCCACAATTTTGAGCGGCGTTAGGCCACGGGCACGCAGTTGGCGCGTGGCTAGATCGAGAGCATCGGCCTCAATAACGCCCTGCTGGGCCTTGCCATCACGGCCCACCGCTTTATAGGTAAATGCAGGCATCAGGCGATAGCATTCTCTGAACGGGTCGCCTTAACCACTAGCGCGGTATCGGAGGCCTCATCGTCGTTACTTTGATCTTGGGTAACACGCATAACCTCTTCCAATGAAGTCTGACCCTGCACGACCTTTCGCAAACCGTCTTCATAAAGCGTAATCATGCCCTGGCGGCGCGCAGCGCTGTGCAAAATGGTGGCATCGGCGCCGTCCATAATGACTCGATGCATTTCTTCATCGAGCGGAAAGAGCTCATGAATTGAGGTACGGCCCACATAGCCCGTATGACCACACTGGTCACACCCTTTGGCTTGGAAAACAGTTTGCTGACCGTCTGAGAGAAATCGCTGCAAGTTGTATTTGCGAATCGCCACTTCAGACAGTTCCACAGGCTCTTTACAGCTGGAGCAAAGGGTTCGAACCAATCGCTGCGCTAACACGCCATTGACCGATGAAGTGATTAAATAACGCTCAACGCCCATATCTTCGAGCCGCGTAATAGCACCCGCGGCCGTATTGGTATGCAGCGTAGAGAGCACCAAATGGCCAGTTAAGGCCGACTGCACGCCGATTTGCGCCGTCTCGGTATCTCGCATTTCGCCGATCATGATGATGTCGGGATCCTGCCGTAAAATGGAGCGCAGTGACCGTGCAAAGGTGAGCTCAATTTGCGCTTGCACCTGAATTTGGTTGACACCCTCGAGTTGATATTCGACGGGGTCTTCAACGGTGATAATTTTTAGGCTCTCGGAGTCAAGCGAAGCCAAAGAGGCATAAAGCGTGGTTGTCTTACCCGAACCTGTAGGGCCGGTCACCAGCAGCACCCCGTGGGGCTTTGCCAGCAAGGTTTGGTAACGCGCGAGCGTATCGTCAGAAAACCCCATATCAGAAAGGCTGAGGCGAATGCTCTCGCGATCGAGTACACGCATCACAATGCTTTCGCCGTGCACCGTGGGAATAGTGGACACCCGCAAATCAAGTTCGTGGCCTTTTACCCGGGTCATGATGCGACCGTCTTGGGGCAGGCGTCGCTCGGCAATGTTCATTCCAGACAACAGCTTGATACGCGACGCAATGGCGGGGGCAAGGTTTGCGCCGGGCGGGTCAGGCTGCTCCTGCAACACCCCGTCAACGCGATACCTTAACTGGAGACCTTCTTCAAAAGGCTCAATGTGAATATCGGATGCAGAAACATCGACCGCACGATGGATAATTTGGTTCACCAAACGAATAACCGGCGCTTCGCTGGCGAGATCCTTAAGATGCTCAATGAATTCGTCATCGCTCTGACCGGAGAAGCGATCGCCAAACTCATCGTCTTCCTCATCGCCCCTTGTTTGATCCCGAGCGTCCAGCGCTTTGGCAATATCGGTCTCAAGTCCAAACACGACGCTGATCGTTTTGCCCAAGGACATTGCCAACGCTTTCTGCAGATACGAGTCCTGAGGCACAGAGGCTGCGAACACCACCTCTTCGTCGGAGCGCTTGACCGGCACCACTCCGTTAGACAACAAGAAGATTTCAGGAATCTCGGGCAGAGCCACCGGCTCTTCCGGGTAATCGGGACCCAACAACACAGGAATATCGAGCTGCTGGGACAAAGCCTGAATCATATCGAGCTCAGACACGAGCCCGAGCTTAATGAGGACCTGTCCGATTCGCTCGCCCATTTCCCGCTGAGCCAGTAAAGCACGATCAATATCGCGTTCCGATACCTTTCCTGCCTCAATGAGTATCTCACCGATCTTTTTCATTGAAACCCCAACTTAGTGCGCATCCGCCTTAACATAGGCGCCACACAGTTTACTGCAACCAATAATAGTAACGTTTAGGCCTCGACTAACTATCCCTACCCCCCCAAATAATACCACTATGACGCCCTAGGCTCGGCACGAAGTGGGACTAGCTTGGCCCGCATCACACCCCCAGCGCAAAAGCTATGCCAACCCCCCGACGATGCCACTGAGAGTGTTGGCTTGGGCTAGGAGCCTGCCAGGCTGGGCGTTTTTAGTGCACTAAGCCAGCTTTGAGGCTTAAGCGTCGGGAAATTGGTAGTCGACGAAAATATCCCGAAGGGTCGTCTTTTGGATTTTTCCCGTTGCGGTGTGGGGCATATCCTCAATGAACTGAACGTCATCGGGTATCCACCACTTGGCAATCTTGCCATCAAGAAATGTCTTCAAGGTCTCGGGTTCAAGATCCGCACCCTCAGCGTTGCGCACCACAACCAGTAAAGGCCGCTCCCCCCACTTGGGATGCATTCGGCCAATCACGGCTGCCTCGGCAACTTGTGGGTGCCCCGTGGCGCAATTTTCCACTTCAATCGATGAAATCCACTCACCCCCCGACTTAATGACATCTTTAGTACGGTCGGTAATGGCCACGTAGCCTTCAGGGCTAATAGTGGCGACATCCCCCGTTTCAAACCAGCCGGGCTCGGCATGAGCCTCGGAACCTTCCAGCTTGTAATAGCTCGAGCAAATCCAGGGGCCTCGTACCTTCAGCGCACCAAAAGCTTCGCCATCTCGAGGTAGCGTATTGTTGTCGTCGTCAGTAATCTTAACCTCAACGCCCCAGATGGGCGTGCCAACCGTCATGCGCAGTCGGGTAAACTCTTCCTGTGTATAAGCGTCACGATGCGCGCCGGCCGCATTGGCCGTGCCTAAGGGGCTCATTTCTGTCATGCCCCAGGCATGACGGGTATCTACACCATAAGTGTCAAACTCTTCCATGATGGACAGCGGACACGCGGAACCGCCCACGACAATCTGTTTCAGGGTGTCAACACGCAAGTTCTCGCTGCGCAGGTGATTGAGCAAATTAAGCCAAACCGTCGGCACGCCCGCCGACATCGTGACGCCCTCCTCATTAATGAGGGCAGCCAATGTGGCGCCATCACCCATTTTGTTTCCCGGCATCACCATTTTGCAGCCCGCAACGGGGCAGGCATACGGATTGCCCCAAGCGTTAACGTGAAACATAGGCACAATGGGCATTACCACATCACCGCCAGACATACCCAAAGCGTCTGGCATGAGGGTCGCGTAAGTGTGTAAAACCGTAGAACGATGACTGTAGAGCACACCCTTGGGGTTACCCGTGGTTCCCGAGGTGTAGCAAAGTGCACAGGCCGCATTTTCGTCGAGCTCCGGCCATGAAAACTGATCAGACTGCCCTTCTAGCAGAGATTCGTAGCAGTACACATTGGCAAGCTCGGTGTCTGGCATGTTTTCCGGGGTCGCCATGACCACCCAGCCTTTGACGTTGCTGCACTCACCAGCCACCTGCTCAATAAGGGGCCAGAAATCGGGATCGACAAATATAAACTGATCGTCAGCGTGATTAATGATGTAAACAATCTGCTCAGGAAAGAGCCGGGGGTTTATGGTGTGGCAAACATACCCTGAGCATGCGGCGGCATAATAGGCTTCAAGGTGTCGATAATCATTCCAAGCCAGGGTGGCAATGCGGTCGCCCTGAGATAAGCCCCACCCGTCAATGACGTTAGCCAACTGCCGGCTTCGACAAAACGCATCTTTGTAGGTGTAGCGATGCCTGGGATTATCTCGCGTCACCGACACAATTTCTTTGTGTCCGTTAACGCTCTCAGCGTGCTGGATAATGGAAGTGATTGTTAATGGGACGTCCATCATCAAACCTTGCATAACGTTTTCCTTTTTATCTATGTCGCTGTGCTGTAATTAAAAATCGGCTCCAAGAACAGCCTACGGCCGCCCTTCAGAGGCCTTGCATCAGGTGCTAGTAATAGTAAAACCTGTCGGCCAGATGCCGCTTACTGTCACGGATCACTGAGCGCCGGCCAATGCTACCCAAAAGCCGCCTGCAAATACCACCCTCATGACCACCATTTGGCGTCACCCATGGCCTGAGTAACGCGCAGCTCGAAACTTCTCAGCTGTCTAAGGCCGCCCAGACATCGTGCTGAACCGAAACACTGCCCTCGCTTTGCAATTTAATCAGGTGCGCCAGCATCGACAGCTTTGCCCACTCATGGAGTGCTGGATCAACATCGTCGTAAACCACAACCACCAAAGCATCAAGCGTTGCTGGGCCGGTCTTGCGTAACCCCGACATGACTTTATGCTCGCGCATTAAGCGATGTCTGACCAATTTCTCGACTTCACCCCGACAATCTGGAATGACTTCGCCGTGACCCGGAGCGACCGCACTTACATCGTAGTCAAGCAGCTTTCTCAACGAGGCTATGTAGGCCTGCATGCTGCCTCCGGGCGGCACAATCACAACCGTCGAACCATTCATAATATGGTCTCCCGCAAAGACCAGGCCCTCTTCTTGCAGCAAGTAGCAAAAGTGATTATCGACATGTCCGGGTGTCGCTATTGCACGCAATGTCCAGTCATCGCCATGAATCAGGTCGGCGTCGTTTAACAGCTCTTCGGGCTTAAATGTTAAGTCTTGATGACGGTCGTCGGCGGTCACCGCCCCAATCATTGGAACCTTCAGCCGCTGCGCCAAGATCGCCGCCGCTGGCGAGTGGTCCGGATGGGTATGGGTACAAACAACCTGAGAAGCCTTGCCGTCGCAGGCTTCAATAATTGTATCGATATGGGAATCAATAGCCGGACCCGGATCTAGGATGGCGACATGACTACCGCCACCTATTAAATAGGTATTGGTTCCCGGCCCAGTCATGGGGCCCGGGTTAGGCGCTACCAACCGCCGAACGCGATCGGACAAGGTATGAACAACACCGGGGGTCAGCACTTTATTCCACCACTTGCGCTATCGGGACCTCAGGATTGACGTCGGCGTCGTAATCTACGCCATCAACCTCAAAACCAAACAGCTGCAAAAATTCGCGACGATAACCCTCAAAATCTGACGCCGTTTTTAGGTTATCGGTGTTAATAGTTTCCCAGATCGCAGCCACCTCGGCTTGCACCTCTGGATTCAGTTCGAGATTGTCGGCACGTAGGCGTCCATCGGCATCAGGACCCACCTTAGAGCCATACAATGAATCTCTGAACAAGCGATTCACCTGCTCGATACAGCCTTCATGCTCGCCACGAGCCTTCATAACCTTGAACAATATGGCCAGATAAATCGGCATAGCGGGAATAGCCGCCGAGGCCTGAGTAACCACCGCTTTGAGTACTGATACCCGGGCATCGCCACCCCGTGCTGCCAAGCGTTCACGAATATTAACCACGCGCTTATCGAGATCTTTTTTGGCAGCGCCAATGGTGCCGTGCCAATAAATATCCCACGTTATTTTTTCGCCGATATACGTGTATGCCGTGGTTTTTGCACCTTCGGCGAGAACCCCTGCTTCATCAAGAGCTTCAATCCACATTTGCCAGTCTTCCCCGCCCATCACGGCAACCGTGTTATCAATTTCTTCCTGATTGGCGGCCTCTAAGTGGTATTCCTGTATTTCTTCTTTGTCGGTGTTGACGCCTTTTTGAACAGTATCGCCCCCAATGGGCTTTAGCGTTGAAGTGTGGACGACACCGGTTTTTGGGTGGGTGCGGCGCGGCGCCGCGAGGCTGTAAACCACCAGGTCAATGGCGCCCAAATCTTCTTTAATGAGGTCAATGACCCGCGCCTTCACGTCGTCAGAAAACGCATCACCGTTGATGCTTTTTGCGTAAAGCCCCGCCTCGTCGGCGGCATTATGAAATGCCGCGGCGTTGTACCAACCCGCGGTTCCGGGTTTACGCTCGGTGCCGGGCTTTTCAAAAAAGACACCCAGTGTTGAAGCGCCAGCACCAAAGGCCGCGGTTATCCGTGAGGCCAGCCCGTAACCGGTGGACGCCCCCAGCACCAAAACTCGCTTGGGCCCCTGATCAATGGCCCCCCCAGACTGTACGTGGCGTATCTGACGATTAACATTTTCACGACAGCCCTCCGGGTGCGTTGTTATGCACAAAAATCCGCGGACTCGGGGTTTGATAATCATGGGCGCTCCGAAAGCCTGGCAGGCATCGATAGTGAGTGGTTATCTGATGTCCGAAGTCTAACATGGCGCGCACCAAGGAAGTCAGCCACCGACTATAAGATGATACGCCTGACGTCAGCCAATAATGCGGACAAGTCTGTTAGGAAGCGCCCTGCGTCGCCGCCGTTCACCACGCGATGATCGTAAGAAAGGGATAGCGGCAAAATTTGACGAGGCAGAAATGATTCACCGTCCCAAACGGGCTTAATTTCAGCGCGAGACAGCCCCAAAATAGCGACCTCTGGTGTGTTGACGATGGGCGTAAACCCCTCTCCCCCAATGCCGCCCAGGCTACTAATGGTAAAGACACCGCCTTGCATTTGAGCAGGGGTGAGTTTTTTCTCTTTTGCTCGCGCGGCCATATCACGGATTTCCTCTGCGAGCTGCCAAATCCCTTTTTTGTCCACATCGCGAATAACCGGAACCACCAAGCCGGCCGGTGTATCGACAGCCATGCCAATATGGCAGTACTGCTTGTAGACCAACTCCTTTCCCCCTGCGGCCAGTGACGACTTCAGTTTGGGATGTGCCGCGAGCGCTACCGCACAAGCTTTGAGCACGAAGGGCATTGGGGTGAGCTTGTTGCCCAGCTTCTCAGCTTCGGGCTTCATCGACTTACGAAAAGCCTCGAGGTCGGTAATGTCCGCGCCCTCAAACTGCGTGACATGAGGCACATTGAGCCACGATCGTGACATATTCGTAGCCGTCATCTGATCGAGACGAGATCTCTCTTCGGTAATGACCTCACCAAACTTGCTGAAGTCGACCTCAGGCACCGCGGGAACACCTGTGCCGGCAGCGGCTTCTGCCCGGCTTTGCAAATTCTTTCGCGTAAAGGCCTGCAAATCTTCTTTAAGAACCCGTCCGCGACGACCCGAACCGACAACGCTCAAGAGGTCAATTCCAAACTCTCGCGCCAGCTTTCGCACCGCTGGGCCGGCATAAACATCGGCCTCGGATTTAGTCTGCGATGCATTGTGTGAAGGTGCGGGCTGGGAAGCTGCGAGATTGTTGCTTGCTTTATCTGGCGATGACCTTGGGTCAATACGGGAGTCGACTGTTTCAGAAACAACGTTCAACCCCGCTTCAGGTGCACTTAAAGGGGCGTCTTGAGGGGCATCACCCCCCTCCGAGACTGCGCTGTTGTCAGCTTCGGTCGCCACTGCCCGCTCTACGGGCGCCTCTGCCGATTCAGCGTCATCTTGAGCCGGTGCTTCGGCAGCGGCATCAGCCTCTACTACCAAGACCGCATCACCCTCCGAGAGGGCATCTCCCAGAGCAACCTTAAGTTCGGTGACTTTGCCTGCAACGGTCGCCGGTATTTCCATCGAGGCCTTGTCGGACTCAACCACAATAAGACTTTGCTCAACTTCAATCACGTCGCCTACAGCAACGAATATTTCGACAACCTCAGCACCCTCGGCACCCCCGATATCGGGAACAATTACGGTAATAGACATAACTCGATTCCTCAGTTATCAGGCGTTGCGCGGATTGGTTTTTTCGACGTTGATACCCAATGTGTTAAGAGCTTCAGCAACGACTGAGGCTTTTAAGGAGCCCTCATCGACCAGGGCTTTTAGGGCAGCAATTACAATAAAATGACGGCTCACTTCAAAATGTTGACGCAGATTTTTACGCGTATCACTGCGGCCAAAGCCATCAGTACCCAGCACGGTGCAAGCACCAGGAATGAACTCTCTTAACTGCTCGGCATAAGCTTTGATGTAGTCGGTGGCGATAACCGTGGGCCCTTCCCGATTGGCAAGCAGTTGGGTTATGTAAGGCGTATGGGGTTCATCGATGGGATGCAAGCGATTCCATCGCACCGCATCGGCGCCATCTCGAGCAAGCTCATTAATGCTGGTAAGACTCCAGACGTCGGCTGCAATGCCATAGTTTTGGTGTAGCAGCTCTGCCGCAGCCTCAACCTCTCGTAATATCGTGCCGGCCCCCATCAACTGAACCCGCGGTCCATCTGTTGCCGGAGTGGTCTTTAACGCATAGGCACCTTTCACGATGCCGTCTTCAACACCCTCTGGCATATCGGGATGGTGGTAGTTTTCATTCATGGTGGTGATGTAATAGAAGACGTTTTCACCCTCCTCATACATGCGACGCATACCGTCTTGAATGATAACGGCCAGCTCATAGCCATAAGTCGGGTCGTAGCTCACGCAATTCGGAACCGTAGCGGCCATAAGGTGACTGTGCCCATCTTGGTGCTGCAACCCTTCGCCATTGAGTGTGGTGCGCCCGGAGGTACCACCAATGAGAAACCCTCGAGCCTGGCTATCACCCGCTGCCCATGCCAAGTCGCCAATGCGCTGAAAGCCAAACATCGAATAAAATATATAGAAAGGCACCATCGGATAGTCGGACACACTGTAAGAAGTAGCGGCGGCCAACCAAGCCGAAAAAGCACCCGCTTCATTGATGCCCTCTTCCAGAATCTGCCCCGAAACATCTTCCTTGTAATACAAAATACCGCCGGCATCGTGGGGGGTGTATTGCTGACCGACCGATGAGTAGATACCCAGCTGACGAAACATACCTTCCATACCAAACGTTCGGGCTTCATCCGGAACGATAGGCACTACGCGTTCACCAAGCACCTTGTCCTTAAGCAGTGAAGAAAGAATGCGGACAAAGGCCATGGTTGTCGAAATTTCCCGCTTGCCACTCGATTTTAACTGGCTGGCAAACGCACTTTTAGCCGGTGCCGGTAGCGATTGCGACTGTGCCCGGCGGGCGGGAATATGCCCCCCAAGTTCTCCGCGCCGCTCCTTCATGTAGCGCATTTCCGGGCTGTCGGCCGGGGGTCGATAAAAAGGCACATCTTTGAGTTCCCGGTCGCTAACAGGAATCCCAAAACGGTCGCGAAAGGCCTTCAAACTGGCAAGGTCTAGCTTCTTTAATGAGTGGGTTTCATTACTGGCTTCACCCGCTTCGCTGGTACCGTAACCCTTGACGGTCATGGCCAATATCACCGTTGGTCGGGTGGTTTCCTCGCAGGCCGCCGCGTAGGCTGCATACACCTTATAGGGGTCGTGACCACCGCGATTGAGACGCATAATCTCGTCATCGCTCAAGTCTTTTACCAGCTCTAAGGTTTCGGGGTACTTCCCAAAGAAATGTTCTCGAGTGTATGCACCGCCGTTGTATTTAAAGTTTTGCAATTCCCCATCGCACACCTCATCCATACGCCGCTGCAGTAAACCTGAACTGTCACGCTCTAACAGAGGATCCCATTTCCGGCCCCAGATTACCTTGATCACATTCCAACCTGCGCCTCTGAAAACGCCCTCAAGCTCCTGAATAATTTTGCCATTACCTCGCACCGGGCCGTCTAGCCGCTGTAGGTTGCAGTTAATAACAAAGTGGAGGTTGCCCAGCTTTTCTCGACCTGCCAGCGCAATGGCGCCTAGAGATTCGGGCTCATCACACTCGCCATCACCCAAGAAACACCAAATTTTCCGGTCGCGATGATCCACCAAGCCACGATTTTGCTGATATTTCATTACGTGAGCCTGATAAATAGCCTGAATAGGACCCAAACCCATCGAAACCGTAGGAAACTGCCAATATTTCGGCATTAACCAAGGGTGGGGATACGAGCTCAAACCCTGCCCGTCAACCTCCCGTCGAAAATTCTCTAACTGCGTTTCAGTGAGGTGCCCTTCGAGGAAAGACCGAGCATACATACCCGGCGCGCTGTGACCCTGGTAAAAAACAAGGTCACCGGGGTGGCCATTTTCAGTACCCCGAAAAAAGTAGTTCATACCCACGTCATACAACGTTGCACTCGATGAAAAGCTTGAGATGTGCCCCCCCAGCCCCTCATCGTTGTCGTTGGCACGCATAACCATCGCCATAGCATTCCAGCGAATCAAGGAGCGTATCCGCCGCTCCATAAACAAGTCGCCGGGCATGTGTCGCTCACTAACCGGCGCAATGGTATTGCGAAAGGGCGTAGTAATGGCTCTGGGTAACGGCACACCGGTATTTTCAGCGTGCTGGGACAAAGCATTAATTAACGCCTCACCAGCGGCAACCCCACCCTCTCGGACCACCGAATCGAGGGCATCTAGCCATTCTTGTTGTTCCTGTGCGTCTAGGATGGGTTGCTCAATCACTGTCTTTCTCCGATCCGTGTAATCCGACATCAAAAGGCGCGTAGTACCCTGCACCCAGCAAACACTGCGAAAACCAGAAAATCCAATTAAGTTCTATAAAAGAACTATAAAAAGCTGGCCGCAGCAAGATCAACGTACACTAAAACGACGTTTTTTCTATATAGTTCTAAAATAGAACTATATTTTATGCGGCGAAATGACAATTTTATGAGATAACGGAGAAGAACAGCCGGAGCCGCCCCATAAGTTGAGACGGCTACCCGGAAGAATCAGCGAGCCTGCAAGGGCATAGCCTCATGAAACAGTGATACATTTTCGACGACCGTGGCGCCCTCAATCGTGGCGAAGGGCTCATCGGCAAATGCAGACCCTTTTAGCTGCACCAAAACTCGCGAGGGAGCCTCCACCATAACGGTCTCGGCATAGTAGTCCTGCACAGCTTTAAGGGTGACTTGTTCGACTGCGGCAATGAGGCGAGTTCGGGTGTCAAAGTTGTAGCGCTCTCGGTTCCAATCCATCAAAAACGGACCGGCCTCCTCCGCAAGATTCTTGGGGGGCTGTGTTAGGTCGGTCAGTACGCCGGCCTTTATACGGTCAAATTCAGCAGAATCTAACGCCTCTAGGTCTGACGCGAATTCAACTCGATAACGATCAAAGCGTTCGAGCATTGCAACGGGCGCCTTTACCGGTGTCTGAATATAGAACCCCACCATTGGGTGATCACCTAACTGAGTGGCAAAGCCACCGGCGGCGTAGCCCAGCTGCTCTTCTGTGCGCAATTGATTAAACGCCCTATTGGATAAATGTGCCGCCAACAGTTGACCTTTGGCAACATTTTCAATGTTGGCTTGGGGGGCGGCAAACAGATACAACATGCCCAAATCTTCTACTGGCAGACTGTCTTGGTATATCAGCGTGCTGCCGGGCTGGGGCGCATAGATATCGCTGCGCGTATAGGTACCTTCTGCCCGATTGGGTAACACCTGCGCAACAAGCTCGGCCAGCGCGGCAACGTCTTCTTCGCCGTAATTACCAAAGCGATAACCCCGCACATAAGCGCTACCGAGCTGCTGCTTAATGTGAGCACTGAGCTTATCCAAAGTTGCCGCATTTGCCGCCTCTAGCAGATCTGCCTGATCGAATGCACCGGTTTGGGTTAAGCGGCGCAACGCTGGAAATAATTGCCGGACAGGGAAGCCGAACCGTGAGTTTTCAAGGCCCCGGGTATAGCGGTCGACAGCCTGGCCAAACTCCTTTTCCGAGGGCTCAATGCGTAGCGCCTCTAGCGATCGTTTTATTAACTCGGGCTGCTTGTCTGTGAATCCTGAAAAAGACATCTGAACACCAAAGCCCGGCGCTATCGAGGCGTTCATCCCGGCAATTGACGCCTCAGTGAGCAATGTTGTCTGTTGCTGTCCATAAAGATCAGCCCACAATGCAGATAACACGCTAGCCTCAGCACTGTTAGTTTGCTCACTGGTGTTGAGCTGCAACTGCGTAAAACCTTTGGGCTGCTCTGGAAATGTGGCGCTTCCCTGCAACCAAAATTCCGCCTCGGCAGTATCGATCACCTTAACGGGTTCACCATCGGCGTGACCTACGGCAAAAGATTCAGGCAGCAGCGTATTGAGTGCGGGAATCGCTAGGCCATTGGTTGATGCCAAGGCTAATTGTTCCGTTGAACTGGACAACACCAAGGGTTCGACACTGAATTTACCGGCGTAAAAATGCATGTCTTCAGTCGCGGGCTCATCCTTTGCGACGTACCAGACATTGAGGCGCTCGGGAACCAGCTGACTTAAGACGCTGGAAACGGCTTCTGCATCAAAACCTTCAAAGCGATAGGGCGCGTCGATAGCGTGCAGGGTCGGATAATTTTGCATAGCTGCAGCTAATTGCGAAACATAGGCAAAGTCATTGGTCTTTTCCAAAAACCTAAAACGGTTGTCTAAGGACGTGGCAAACTCGCTAGCGAACCTGTCATCTAGGCCCTCAGTGCGCAGCAATTCAATGTAGCCTAACAACATATCGACAATCACAGGCCGCTGCTCCATGCCTGCCTCGGTAAGGTCGACTTGAATGCTGAAGGTGCCATAGTTACCTAGGCCATTGGGCGATGCCATCACGTTAAGCGAGCTTGCCCAGCCCAATTCTTTCAATCTTGCGGCCGGGGTATTGGGCATCTCAGATCCCAATACATACGCGAGATACTCATTTGGCTTAACCCGAAACTGGTCCTGATTAGCATTGATTAGGAAGTCCAACTGCAGCAAGCGCTGATCTTCAAGCGGCACGTAGTGAACCAGCTTGCCCGCAGCGGTAGCCATATCGATCTCTGCTGTTACGGCGGGCTCTGCGATTGACTTATTGGGTACCTCAGCAAAATACCGTCGCGCCAAGGTTTCCATCTGATCCAGATCACGATCGCTCACCATAGCGACCTTCATAATGTTGCCCGAGTAGTATTGGTCAAAAAACTCAACCGTTGCACTGTGTAGCGAAGAACCGGGTTTATCGGCCAGACTCTCTAAATTACCGATAAGGAATCGGTTGGCCGGATGATCGCCCAGGAAGCTCCTGCCGAGTTTAAACATGCCGAAGTAGTCCATTTCGCGGCGCATGGACCACTCCGCATTGACCGCACTTTTCTCTTTTTCTATGTACTCAGGATCTAACAAAGGTGTTTTAAAGAAATGCGAAAAACGATCTAGCGCACCCTCGTAGGCACTATTTTTAATCTCAAACATATAGTTGGTGATATCAAGCCAGGTATAGGCATTGCGAGAGCCTCCATTCTCGCTCATGAAATTCATGTAAGCGTCGACCTCAGGAAAGGCTTCGGTTCCCATAAACAGCATATGCTCTAAGTAGTGCGCCATACCCTGATAGTCCATAGGATCAAACATAAGACCCACGCCGACACTTAGGGATGCCGCCGATTTCTCGACCTGCGGATCTGAAACCAACAAAACTTCGATGCCGTTGGCCAAGGACAACGATCGGTATTCGCGACTATCGTTGGGACTCACTATGACACTAACAGGGGCCGTTCCCTCAGCAGACTCAACAACGCCCTCTCCGGGCTCTTCGCGCTGGGCGCAGCCTGATAAAAGCAAGCCCACTAGGAGCGTCAAAATGGATAGCCGTAAAGGCAAGGTCGATAAATATTTCATGGGTCCCTCCTGGACGCCGTGCAAAATCAAATTAAGTAGACCGCAAACTAGGTCGGTTGTTCATTTCTCGCAGTGGGCCAAGCACTGACAATCGCACTGACCAAGGTTGCTAGCGGAATGGCAAAAAACACACCCCAAACTCCCCACACGCCACCAAAGAACAAAACCGCAACAATGATAGCCACAGGATGAAGATTGACCGCCTCGCTAAATAGGAGTGGCACCAACACGTTGCCATCGAGTAACTGTATGACGCCATAGGCGCCCAAAACCCAGTAAAAACTGGGGCTGATACCCCATTGAAAAAAGGCAACGGCCACTACAGGTATGGTCACCAGGGTTGCACCAATATAAGGAATAATAACGGAAAGGCCCACAAGCAATGCCAACAGCGCCGCGTAGTTAAGCCCCAAAAAAGCGAAGGCGGCGTAGCTCACGCCCCCTACCAGGATAATTTCAATTACCTTGCCACGCACATAATTAGCAAATTGCAGGTTCATTTCAGACCAAATTCGACTCAGCATCGGCCGTTCAGCCGGTAAAAATGACGTGGCCCAGCCTAAAATTTGATCGCGGTCCTTCAAAAAGAAAAAGACCATCAACGGTGTCAGCACCATGTAAACCAGCACGGCGAGTAACCCAGGAATGCTGCTAAAACCCTTGGTCACCAACAACTGCCCCAAGTGAGCCATATCTCCCTGAACACTGTTCATGGCCAGATTAATTTGCTCCTGAGTAATGATCGCAGGATATTTTTCGGGCAATACCGACAGGGCCGCACGCCCGCGCTCGACCATAGCGGGAGCCTCGCGAGCAAGACTGGCGAGCTGACGCCAAACTAGGGGCAGCAACCCCAGAACAAAGGCAAAAAAAGCACTGGTGAACATTAGCGTGGCAATCCACACGCCAATTCGAGTTGATAAGCCCCACGCATAAAGCTGATTCGCAACGCCCTGCATCAGATACGCGAGAACCACCGCGACAAAAATAGGCGTAAAAATTTGCCCCACCGCGGCGAGCAGAACAAGACTGACCACTACAATAACCAGCAGCAGCACCGACTCTTCATCACTAAGGTAACGGTCGTACCACTTTCTGAAAATATTAATCATGAGGCGGCCTTGGTAATACGATGACGAAAACTACCGTCTGTGAGGGTTTGGGATTCAACGCCATGCCCCGCCAGTCTTTGTAATGATTGAAAATCTTTCGTGGAACCCGGATCGGTAGCCAACAACTCCAATACAGCACCCGGGGCCATGTCTCTCAGGCCACGCTTTGCCATAAGCAGTGGCATAGGACACTTTTGACCTCTAGCGTCGATCTGTTTATCGGACATGAATGGCTTTCCTGATTCTGCGACTCATCTGCATTATAGCCGCTATCGCACAATTTCCTGTGAACTCTTACTGGACAATAGGACCAAACAAGTTGGACTTACGATAAAGTGCGCCCATGAGCTTTTGCACACAATACCTTGCCCAACGTTTTAAACGCCATCTCCGACAGCTGGCCCCATGGGGACTGGCGGGATTTTTGGCGTTGCCTGCTTTAACACTACCCGCAACCGAGGGGCTAAAAATTCCTAACCTTGGGGAATCTAGCACCAGCCTTTTTTCCGCAGACTATGAATACAATCTGGGCCAGTGGTGGTTGAAGTCTTTTCGCCGACAGGCTCCCACACTGGACGACCCGTTACTGTACAGCTATTTGGAATCCCTAGTTTTTGATTTGGTCACTCACAGCGATCTTCAGGATCGTCGATTAGAATTTGTGATCGTTGATAACCCCACGATCAATGCTTTTGCTGTGCCCGGTGGAATTATTGGTGTGCATACGGGGCTGTTTAACTACGCGCAAACCGAAGATGAATTTGCAACGGTCATGTCCCATGAAATAGCCCACCTGAGCCAAAGACACTTTTCCCGAGGTGTAGAACTTGCGCAAAGTCAGTCGACGTTAAATATAGCCGGCTTACTGGCCGGTATTTTACTAGCGGCGACGGCTGGGACCGATGCGGGACTCGCCGCAATGACCGCCACTCAGGCTGCGCTGCAAGACGAACAGCTTCGCTACAGCCGCGCCAATGAAGCAGAAGCCGACAGAGTGGGACTGCGCATCTTGTATGACGCGGGTATGGATCCCTACGCAGCACCCGCCATGTTTGAGCGAATGCTAGCGTCTACTCGGTACAGCAGCGCCAACCGCATGCCAGAGTTCATGCGCACACACCCCTTATCGGAGAAACGGATTGCAGATACGCGCAATCGCGCAAGACAGTACCCAAAGCGTATTCGCCCGGTTAGCCTCGATTACCAACTCATGCGAGCCCGAGTTGCCGTATCTCTAGCAGACACCCCCGAGGAAGCTGTGGCGCAATTCAAGGGAGAACTGGAGGGTAACCCTCGCTCTCGAGAAGCTGCGATTTACGGCTTGGTGCTGGCCCTCACCAAAGCCGGTCGCCCTGATGAAGCCGCCCTAACCCTCGATGGTATTTGGTCAGATCGAGAGCAACGAATCGAGTATATTCTTGCTGATGCCGAGATCTCACTTGCCCAGGGGAAACCTGAGCTGGCGGCTAAAAAACTGCAAACCCGTTTACAGCTGTCACCCGGCAATCATCCTTTAACCATGTCATATGCCCATGCACTGCAACAAAGCCAGCAATCTCATTTGGCTGAAGAGGTGCTTATTGACCAATCACGCCTAAAACCGAGTGATCCGGGACTTTGGTATTTACTGGCGGAGGTCCAAGGCTTGAGCGGCAACATTATTGGATTGCACCAATCTAGGGCCGAGTATTTCATACTGGTGGGCAATTTAGACGCTGCTCAGCGACAACTGGTCTACGCCCTTAAATTGGTGGGCGATGATTTCACAGTGTCGGCACAAATTAATGAACGAATTGGGCAAATTATTGACATGCGCACAGACCTAGACCGAGGTTAACGCTGCCTCAGGCCCGACCCACAACACCGGTGTTTAAACTTTCAGCGAATGACAGCATACGATTGAGGGGGCGCATGGCTGCCTGCCCCAGCACCGGATCAATATGAATCTCGTTGTCTGGCCTGTCGAACACCCCTGAGAGACGCTCAAGATCGTTCATAGCCATCCAGGGACAGTTTGCGCAGCTGCGGCACGTTGCACCGTTGCCAGCTGTTGGCGCAATCAGGAAGGTTTTTTCCGGCGCTGCCTGCTGTAGCTTAAAAAAGATTCCCTGATCGGTGGCGACAATAAACGTGTCTTGCGACATGGATTGAGCGGCCTTAATGATTTGGGTCGTCGAACCCACGTGATCTGCCATTTCAATCACCGATGCAGGAGATTCGGGATGCACCAAGACAGCGGCTTCGGGGTGTACCTGCTTTAAATCTGCAATGCCTCTAGCCTTAAATTCTTCATGCACAATACAAGCGCCATCCCACATTAGAATATCGGCACCGGTTGAGCGTCGAACATAATCTCCCAAGTGTTTATCTGGAGCCCAGATGATTTTTTTATCTTGAGCAGCAAGGTGCTCGGCAATATCTAGGGCAATGCTTGAAGTTACGACCCAATCGGCTCTCGCCTTCACCGCTGCGGAGGTATTTGCATAGACCACAACTTCCCGATCTGGGTGGCTATCGCAAAACGCCGAAAATTCGTCAACCGGACAACCCAGATCTAGCGAGCAGGTCGCCTCCATATCGGGCATTAACACCCTTTTCTGGGGGGTCAGTATCTTGGCGGTCTCGCCCATAAACTTCACACCCGCCACAATCAATGTATCTGCTGGGTGATCTCGCCCAAAACGTGCCATTTCGAGGGAGTCTGAAACACAGCCTCCTGTAGCCTCCGCCAGGGCCTGAATTTCGGGGGCCGTGTAATAGTGGGCAACGATCACCGCATTTTCACGCCGCAGCATTTCCCGGATGGCCGTCTCAAGCTCAGCTTGGCGCTCAGGGGAGGTTTCCGAACGCTGGTTGCGACTCAGATGCTCCTGAACTTGATCACGGATTTTAATGAGCTGTGCTTGGGCAATGGTCATTGCTAAATAACTGGAAACTCTTCGATCACTAAAGGTTAGCACAACTCATGTTGTTTGCAGTGGCTAGTCGCACTGACAGTGCTACTATTATTTCGCCTCACCGCCTTAAGGGACCGTTTTGACTGACCCCAATGACACCGACCTACGGTTTGACGTATCTGCCACCATCCTTGTCTGCGACGATGATCCAACGGTAAGGCTGCTGGCAAGAGAATGCTTGGAGTCGGCGGGAATGAGCGTTCTGGAGGCAGAAAATGGACAGGAGGCCCTGACACTATTCGATAAGCAGCAGCCTGATTTAGTTTTTCTAGACGTGGATATGCCGCTGTTAAATGGCTTTGAAGTTTGTCGGGCGATACGACAGACCGAGAGGGGCCAATCGTTACCCGTGTTAATAGCCACGGGGGCCAACGATAGCCGGTCTATTGACCAAGGGTTTGAGGCCGGAGCCACACAATACAAAACAAAGCCGATCAACTGGGCTCTGCTGTCACGCGATGTAAAGTACATGCTCAGAGCTGCCGAGGCATTCGCCGCACTCAAAGCTCAGCAAGTACAGCTAAGAACACTTGCCTACTATGACCCACTCACGTCCTTGCCCAATCGACGCAGCTTTGTCGATCAGCTCAAAAAAAGTTTAGATGAGACGGCAGATCATCAGCGATCCCTTGGTTTGCTGATGGTCGACCTTGATCACTTTAAACGGATTCACGACCCCTTGGGTGAAGCTCTGAGCGACAGTTTACTGAAGGTGGTGGCAGCGCGGTTGGAGGAACGATTGAGTGTGTACGCGCCCCGAGGGCCCGATCCTCACGAAGCTATTAACCGCAGCGATTTAGATGATATGACGATTGATCTCATGCGCCCCGGTGGTGATGAATTCAATATTATTGTTCGCAATATTAAGGACAGCCAAGCACTAACGACCATCGCGTCCTTGATTCTGGAAACACTCAATGCGCCATTAATTTTTAGCGATAACCACCTCGTATTATCGGCGAGTGTCGGTATTGCAATGGCACCCGAACATGGCCTGGAGTCTGAGGCGATTATTCGAAGAGCCAATATTGCTCTGGGTGCAGCAAAGCTTGCCGGGCGCAATCGTTACCGACTCTACGACGACTCTTTGGCCGACGATGCAGAGAGGAAACTTCGTTTAGAGGCTGACCTGCGCGACGCTCTCGAGAGCTCCGATCAACTGTTTATGGCTTATCAGCCCCAAATTGACACGAGCACAGGCCGAATCTGTGGTGTAGAAGCCTTAGTACGATGGAGCCACCCTGAACTCGGTGCGATTTCACCTGCGCTTTTCGCACCACTGGCCGAAGGTAGCGGCCTCATCAGTCAATTGGGTGACTGGATATTTAAACGCGTGGACAGTGATATTCAAACATTAAAAGAGGTTTTTCCCTCCTATCTGACCATTAGCATCAACCTGTCTCCCTTACAGTTTACGCAGGCCAATTTTCTGGAAACCCTTAAGCTTCGTCTGAGTGAGTTGCAGTCTAAGAACGCGATCGAGCTCGAGCTCACTGAAGGCGTGATTATGTCTGACGCCGACGACAGCCTGTTAAAGCTTCATGAATTGCGCAAAGCTGGTTTTCGGCTTGCTATTGATGATTTTGGGACAGGTTATTCATCGCTAAGCTATTTGAAGGACTTCCCCGTCAATACGCTAAAAATCGATCAAGCCTTCGTCGCTAATCTTGGCGATGAAAGTGGCAATAGTATTGTCCGGGCGATACTGGCTCTTGCGACTGCACTGAATCTTGATGTGGTCGCTGAGGGCGTCGAAACACACGAGCAGGCAGATTTTCTTACGCGTCATCACTGCAACATTCTGCAGGGTTTTTTACTGGCCAAGCCCATTCCCCTACAAAATGTGATTGATATGCTTGATGTCGACTTTAGCCACATGTACCGAATGCAGAATTCGTAACTCGATCATGAAAGCACTGCTGCGCCTATTGATTATTTGTGTGCTGATTCTTTCGACAACCGTCTCGGGAGAAACCAACCCTGAAACATTAACCCCGCATCAAACGGTACAGGTCTTACTGCAAGGAAACGACTCAGGGAAGTTACGCCAAGCCTTATTAGATCTTGGTGGAAAAATCACTCATGACCTACCCATTGTTAGCGGTATTGGCGGCGTAGTTGGTGCGACTGAAATTGCCAAGCTAGCAGCGATGGAAGGAGTCGACCACTTAACGGAGGACTTTAACCCACCAAAACTGCCAGAAGCTCGAGACTGCCCAGTCTCTGGAGACTTACAAATAACATTGACGCCTCAATCCTTACAGTGGCGTATTTATAATTTTGATGCCAAGCCGCAACCACTGAAGTGGGTGAGCGCCGCTTGGCCTCAAGTACTTGGTGATGGGACCCTGTCCATCACCCCTAGCCTTGCTAATTCACCCGCCATTAAACCTTTCGCCATACCATCGGGCACAAGGTCAGATCTGGACGACATGCTGCCTCCGGGGCCTGCACTAGTGACAATTCAGTTTTCAAACTCACCAAAGTCACTGTCACAAAATGACTTTCAAATTTCCTTGGGTCTCAACGATTGCGAAGCAAAGCTCATCCCTGCTTATAAAGGTGCGGGGCAAGACTTTTATTTTCCGCAAGAAGCTGGGGCGACCCGACTGACCGAGGCCGGGCTCACCGGCAAAGGGGTTGGCGTGGCCATCATTGACTCCGGACTTTGGGATATACCCGCACTCACACGCAACGCTCTTGGAGAGCCCCGCATTGCCGCCCATTTCGACGCTATTCGTGATCAGGTAAACCCAAACCTCAAAGATGATGGGGGCCACGGATCACATATGGCCAGTATCATTGCCAACAGTCGCCCAATCACCAGTCGTGACACCGTTCAATACCAAGGCATAGCACCTAATGCTGACCTCATTCCTGTCACCGCCATATCTCCCCGCGGCGATGGCGATTTCATGGATATTATTCGCGGCATTCAATGGGTCACTAAACATCAAGCGCAATTTAATATTCGGGTACTCAACCTGTCGTTGACCGCCACACCCCGCAGCGAATATTGGGCTGACCCAATGAATCAGGCTGTCATGAAAGCCTGGGAGGCGGGCATTGCCGTCGTGGTTGCAGCAGGCAACGACGGACCCGACTGGGGCACGATCGGCTCACCCGGAAACAATCCCTATGTGATTACTGTAGGAGCCTTCACCGACTCATGGACGCCGGGTGATGGCAGAGACGACTACATTCCACATTTTTCTTCACGGGGGCCAACTCCAGAAGGCCTAATTAAGCCTGACCTTATTGCACCCGGTGGCCATATCAGTGGCCTTGTACCTCCCAATTCAACGCTGGCAATTGAGAACCCCAACTACTTTCTGGCATCTGGGGAATTTGTTTCTACAGGCAGTTCTCAAGCCGCAGCCGTTGTGTCGGGGTTGATTGCTCTGTTATTGGAAGTAAAACCAGAGCTCAGTAACGACGACGTTAAGTGCTTGCTTACTACTAGCGCCCAACCCGCAATAAGCAGAGACGGCAAACTGGCTTATAGCCCATTTGTTCAAGGCGCAGGACGCGTCAGTGGATCTCGCGCCCTGACACTGGGTGAAACCGACTGCGAACAGAAAAACCTAAATATTAATGCCGCCTTCGCAGGCACAGAGCGCTTGTACGGTCCGGCCCAGCGGCTTGAAGACGGCTCACCGTCGTTGCCCAATATGCCGTCTATGGTGACAGAAGAAGCCCCTGCGCTAGGTACGAGCAGCGACCGGCGATGGGGAGTTGCGGCACACCTTGAGCGACTCGACCCCGCGATTGAACCAGCACAGGACGATAATGTGCCATTTGACTGGGCAGCGATCTATCGTGAGGAGCAGCAAAAACTCCATCGACTGCAAGTCTCTCCGTCACAGTAAAACCTCAACCCCGTCCCCCGGCACCCATTGCCTTCATCAAATACCCCATATGGGTCAGTCTCTAGCTGTTTACCCCTACGCAGTATTCGTAATATCGAATGAAAGAGAAATGACATGCCTTAAGAGCATGTTCAAAGCTAAGAAGATGAAAACCTATTTGGGAGGTTTCATAACATGAAAGCGATCAAGGTAATCACAAGTTGTGCGGCAGCGATAATGCTCACCATGAATGTAGCCTATGCAGACGAACAACTGCGCGGGGCGGTCACAGCCGTAAGTCATGTTGCTGCCGGTGTCGCTGCGGACACACCGCACAATGGGTTTCGATGGGCTGAGACTGGGCATGACAATGGTCCAGCCGTCAATGTACCTGCCGAGAATCGGCGGTCAGGCTTTAGATGGGCATCTCATCCAAGTACGAAAGCTAGTGGGCAAACTGCGGCAGTTAAGCATGCAGAAAGTGCAGATCAGACGGGATCCAGATGGGTCATTCGCAATGACGCCAGCCAAACTGGTTCTCGATGGGTCATCCGTAATGATGCCTCGCAAGCTGGGTCTCGATGGGTCATTCGCAACGACGCTAATCAAACCGGGTCTCGATGGGTTATTCGCAACGATGCTAATCAAGCCGGGTCTCGATGGGTTATTCGCAACGATGCTGATCAAGCTGGGTCTCGATGGGTCATTCGATAGGTAGCATAGCTCCGTTCTAAAGAAGAGAAAGCACCTGCCAAGTGCTTTCTCTTTGTTGGTGTTAGAGCGTTATACTAAAAATTGCCCAACAAACTCAGTTCTCTCTTTATGGCCAAAATCTGCAGGTTTTATTTTTTCGCAGTTCTACTGCTGGCGCCAAACCCCAGCTGGTCTAACACCTCCAACGACGCCTCAGGGTTTCTTTTTTGGAGCTCTCCCGCCTCAAGACAGCTCACGTCATTTATCGTAACTGACGTATTTGAAGATTCCTCGGGCATGGTATGGCTCTCCACCCAAGAAGGACTTAATCGCTATGACGGAGTGAAGGTAAAGCAATACATCCCTCAATTGTTCGAAGAGGGAACATTAGCTCCTGGTAGAATAGTAGGCGTCAGACAAACACCTGATAAGAGAATTTGGATAGCAACCAGATCAGCCATCCAGACTCTAGACACAGCTGGTCAAACACTGAGCACCCCGAGTGAACTCAAAAATCTGGAAGAAGATATCATCGGCTTTGAGATCGATTCAGCTGGAAGGCTCTGGCTTGGTCTTGCTGGGAAAATCGCGGTCTATCGCCCGGAAACTTCGCAAATTTTCTCCTTTGAGCTGCCTAAATCACAATTTCCAGACAATTCCAGTGTTGTAGATTTTGCAGTTGATGGAGACAAATTATATGCACTCATAAATAAGGCAGGCATATTTGAAGTCAAGTGGATGAACCAACGACCCGTCTTTGAAAATGCTTCATCTTCGCTTGAACTACAAGATACTGACCTCTTTAAAGTAGTTAAAAACAAAGAAGAACTCTGGATAGCTACTCTTGGCTCCGGCGTATTCATTGTGAATAAAAAAACCTCTGAAACTAGAAGAATACTGGCTGGACCGGCGACTGAAGACCTTCCATCTAACACCGTTTATGAAATATTTCATGATGGTCAAATTACGTGGATTGGAACGGGAAAAGGACTGGCCGTAACGGCGGATAAAGGGCGAACTTTTCAGTCTTATACCGATTTTAATTCAGGACTTGCAGAAACAGAGGTCAGATCAGTTTACAAAACTAATGATGAGACCTATTGGATCGGACTTACGAACGGCTTGGCGCATGGAAGAAAAAGCACAGCAAAAATTATCAATAGCTCTAATAGCAATCTACAGAGCGATACAATCAACGGCATAACTATATCTGAAGATGGAATACTCTGGCTTGCAACTGATGCTGGTGTTTCATACCTAAAGCCAGGCGAAGCATTATTCAAAAACATAAACCACTTTACTCATAAACAACTACCTGAAGGAATTGTCACAGCGGTAGCCGTCGACGATGGTATCGCTTGGATAGGAACCTTCGACAATGGCCTTTACCGCTACGACATATCGGGGGGCAATGTCACAAGAGTTCTATATGACCCTTTGAGAGACGGCGCTTTACATAGTGAAGCCATAACATCTCTCCTTGCACTGCCAGAAAGAGGTTTGATTGTCGGTACTTATGGTGGTGGGCTGAGTGTCGTAGACAGCGATGGTCAAGTTGTGCGGACAATACGCTCACTTGCCGGCAGTCAAATTAGCGACATCATCTATGCACTTTTACTAGATCACGACGATGGCATTTTAGTAGGCAACGAACAAGGCGTTGCCAAGCTATCGAGCGACCTTAAAACACTAGCAGACACGGACTTTTCATCTTTTTTAGTTGACGCAGGAGCCACCACAAAAAATATAAACCCTGTTGAAATTCAACATGGGGACAACAATGACCTGTGGGTCGGAACTTTTCAATATGGACTGATGAAAGCCCAAAGGGACCGAAGCCTAAATGTCACAGGTGTCAATAATGTAACGAGAAACCTGAATTTACCAAGCATATCCGTGATGGGTATCCATAAAGATTCCGCAGGGAGCCTTTGGCTATCACACAATGAAGGGCTGACCAGATTCAACCCGATTACAATGGAGGCGCGTAATTATAAGAATACTTTTGGTGCGAATATTGGTGAGTTTATAAGTGGCTCCTCCTATGGATCTGCCTTGGGCACAATATACTTTGGGGGCTTCCGGGGCGTCTCCATAGTAGACGCATATTCTGCAGAAGAAACCGCAAAGCCCATACGCATTGGGATAGCGTCAATATCTTTGTTAGATAAACCCATCGATCTGTCGCCACACAATTCAGACTTTAGCTTAGATCTTGCCCATGATGACAAGATCGTCACCATCGAGATGTTCGGTGCGGAATATATAGCCCCCTCTGAAATTCGATATAAATATCGAATTTCAGAACTTGAGGATAAGTGGGTAGATCTTGGTAACGACCGGACATTAAGCATGACAGCACCACCTGCCGGGTCGTATTTAATTGAACTCGCGGGCAAGGGAGTTATGGGCGACTGGAACTATGACGCACTAAAAATTCCCCTCATCGTTCGCCCACCGTTCTGGTTTTCTCCAATTGCCTATGCAATTTACGTAATACTCGGCACATTGCTGACGGC
>ENA-OQVM01001838-OQVM01001838.1-marine-metagenome-genome-assembly--contig:-NODE-1838-length-26555-cov-23.039618_pt1 | contig 26555 bp, 24 predicted proteins | sample MGYA00237776_ERZ505498 | MGnify/ENA primary metagenome ERZ505498 (study PRJEB26159, sample SAMN06265151) | marine metagenome | isolation source: Helgoland LTER site | place: Germany:Helgoland, sampling...
GAACAAAAAGAAGCGCTTAAAAATTTCAAGCCTATTAAGTTTGGTACAGATGAAGATATCCAATACGTTGAAGCACTTAAGATTCTTAAAGGAATGGGTGACCAAGCTTCAATGTTAAAAAATTAAAAATAAATGGTCATCGACAAATTTATTGATGAAATTGAGTTTGGGTTAAAAATCTTATTTAGCCCAAGCTCTTCAAAAAGACCTAGACCCGATAAAAAAATCCTAAATAAAGAAGACCTCAACTCTGAGATTAAGAAAAAACATGCTCAATTAATGAGAGTAAACCATTCAGGTGAGATTTGTGCACAAGCTCTTTACAGGGGGCAATTACTCTTTAATAAAGATAAATCGATTGAAAAAAGTTTACAAAAAGCAGCTAATGAAGAAATTGATCATCTTGCTTGGTGTGAAGAAAGGATTGATGAGTTGAATGGAAAAACTAGCTTGCTAAATCCTATTCTCTATATAGGTTCAATTGGAATTGGAGGTATTGCGAGCATCATTGATAAAAAATATAACTTAGGTTTTTTGGCTGAGACAGAAAAACAGGTTTCCTCTCATCTCGATAAGCATCTTGTTAAACTCTCTAAATATGACGTCAAGACAAAAAAAATTTTAGAGCAGATGAAGTTTGATGAGCACCAACATGAAATTTCTGCGAAGGAATTAGGTGCTGCCGAACTGCCAAAACCAATAAAAAAAGTTATGGGCATTACATCAAAAATTATGACTACGTTAACCTACAAGATTTAATTATTATGACTCAATCATTCAAACAGGTTTTAAAAGTTCTGCCCGACATCGAGCACATAGACAAAATTAATCTTTATGATCAAAATGATAATCTAGTCGTTGTCATTGAAAATATGCAAGGGACCCAAGGGTCATTGAAGGTATATTTTTATTTGTATAAAAACTTCAAAAAAATAAACTCTGCTGCAGCTCAAAAGGGCTTAGAACTATTTTCGGAACATACAGCTGAGGCAAAAAAAAATCCCGGTAGTCATCCAAATATTGATCGCTTGATTAATATAGTAAAAACTAACGACACCCTTAGGGTTGAAACTATTCTTCGCTAATTACAAAGTCATGTGTTATTTTCACGCTTTTACCTAACATAATTGAGGCTGAACAATATTTATTAGCTGATAACTCAACTGCTCTCTCAACAGCCTTTTCTTGAAGACCAATACCTTTAATTAAAAAATGAATATGGATACTTGTGAACACCTTAGGTATTTTATCTGCTCTTGTCGCCTCAATTTCGGCAATACATCCGGTAATTTGCTGCCTTGATCTTTTTAAAATAGTGACCACATCAAATGACGTACATCCACCCATCCCTATCAGCATCATTTCCATGGGTCTCATGCCTAAACCCTTCCCTCCGAGTTCTTTAGGGCCATCCAATACAACTTCATGTCCAGATTCGGAACTGCCATTAAAGCTTACGTCCTGCATCCATTTTATTTTAGTTTTCAAAATTACTGAATCTTAATCAATTCAACTTCAAAAATAAGATCTGAGTTTGGTGGTATAACATCCCCCGCCCCTCTTGAACCATAACCCATACTTGATGGAATTATAATGGTGCGACTTCCACCAACTTGCATTCCGCTTACCCCGTTGTCCCATCCCTTAATCACTTGACCAACCCCAAGAACAAAACTAAAAGGCTCTCTTCTATCCACTGAGCTATCAAACTTTGTGGTTTTTTTTCCATCCTCATAAAGCCAGCCTGTATAGTGAACAGTCACTGTAAGTCCTTTTTCAGCCTCACGCCCGTCACCAACTTTGTTATCTGTGATAACTAAATCTGTAATTCCTTTGTCTTGCATTTTGCTTTTCTCCTCGTTAACAAGTTCTATTGCATGTGATAATGAAGTGCAGCATATCATCGTAACTAATATCAATATATTTTTTATCATTTCTTTAAACCTCGAGTAACATTTTAAATTGATTCAAACGCCAAATTAATAAGATCTTTTTGAAAATTATAAGATTTATTTGCCTCTTTATCGTTCATTAAAAAAATTAATATTTTTTTATTTTTATTTTTATCAACCAAATATCCTGCGATTGCACTTACATTTTTTAATGACCCGGTCTTGAAATGACCATTTTTTTTGGCCTTAGAAAATGGCATTTTAGTTTCTAGTGTGCCATCTTCATTTAAAATAGAAAAGGAGGACAGCATTTCCGGCATATAGGGATGTTCATAAATTTTTTCCATTATCTCCAGAAGACTGTCAACATTAATAAAAGTCTTCCTTGATAATCCAGCTCCATTTTCAACAAAAATATTATTGGTAGAAATATCATGACTACCCAACCAATTCAAAACAAATCGATTCACATCATCTTCTGTGACTTGCCCTTTTAAATCCTCTTCCATCACAGTTAACATTAAGTTTCTTGACATCAAGTTTAAGCTATACTTATTCATGTCACGAATAAGAACACCAAGTGGCCTTGATAAATGACTTGCAAGTAACTTACCATCAAGCTTTTGTTTATCATTAACCCAATAACCCCCCGAAAAACTTCCCCCATTATGTGTCCATAGATACTTAAAAGCTTCAAAAAAATATCTACTATTATCAGTGACAGATAAATCAATTTCTTTGTTTGAGCATTTCTTACTCAAGTAACCTTGAAAAATTATCGTGTCATCAAAAGAATCATTGGCCTTTTGATAATCTAGTGACTGTTTCCATGAGACGCAATTTTTATTACTTAACCGTAAGTTATTCTTTATCTTTAGATAGTTTAGCTCTGGTTTAACATCAATCTTTACATTGTTATCTTGGGGAGTGAATTTAAAATTTAGCGTATTTGATTGAATTGAAATAGCATTTGGTAAAACATTGTAAGCCCGCATTGGATCATCATCAAAATCAATTATGTTCGGAATTTGGCCAAAATAACTTTTATCTAAAATTAAATTCCCCTCTATTTTTTTTAACCCCTTTTTTTGTATCTCTCTTATTAGAGATTCTAAATTATCAATTGAAAAACTAGCATCTCCCCTGCCAACAAAAATTAAATCTCCTTGAAGAGTGTCGTCTTTTAACTGCCCCGTATAATAAAAGTCAGATTTCCACTTATAATTAGGCCCCAATTCATCAAGTGCTATAAATGATGTAATTATTTTGGTAAGTGAAGCTGGATTAAAATTTTTACTGCCATTGTAGATAATTGCTTTTTTTTCGGGGGCAGTTAGATTTTTTACTACAAAACTATAACTATCTTTTTTAAAATTATATTTACTTATTAATTGCTTGTATGGCTGCGGCAGTTCTGCAGAAACGGAAACAGAAACAATAACCCATAAGAAAAAAAATATTCTCAGGGTCAGTCTGTTATGTGCTTGCATACAAAATTGCCTCACGAGTTATCTTTATCATTTCTCTAGCCTCACTCTCTTTTATGCAATATGGAGGCATAAAGTAAATAGTATTATCTATAGGTCGAATTAATACGCCGTTATTTAAAGAATATGCCAGAACCTTATCTATTGAAATTTTCGAATCTAACTCAAATGCCCAAATCATTCCAATATTTCTGAGATCACTTATTGGAAGATCCTCTAGAGATGAAAATAACCGATTTATTTTTTTTGACAATGTCAGGTTTTTTTTCAAAACTTTATCAGACTCAAAAATAGATAAAGTTCCTAATGCTGCACTACATGCTAATGGATTTCCTGTATAGCTATGCGAATGTAGGAATCCTTTTTTAATATCATCATCGTAGAATGCATTATAGATTTTATCCGAGGTCAAGGTGACGGACATTGGAAGATATCCACCCGTCAAACCTTTAGATAAACATACAAAATCTGGTGTAATTTTTGCATGCTGATGAGCAAACATTTTACCTGTTCGTCCAAACCCAACAGCAATTTCGTCTGCAATAAGATGAACTTCATACTGATCGCATAACTTTCTTACTCCTTGGAGAAACCTGGCATCGTAAATACCCATCCCTGATGCACATTGCACCATAGGCTCAATGATAATGCTCGCAGTGACTTGGTGATTTTTTTCAAAAATTTTTGTTAATTTACTTAATTTTTCATCAAGAAACTCATCTGATGACTGATTATTTTTTTTTAATCTTAAATCTGGTGAGTCTGTCTTTATATAATTTTTTATTAAAGCTCCGTAATGTGTTCTGAAAATTGGAACATCAGTAACCGCAAGTGCCCCAAGTGTTTCGCCATGGTAACTATTTTCTAAATAAATATATTTATTCTTTGAGGGAAAACCTGTTTGATTCCAATAATGAGAGCTCATTTTTAGTGCAATTTCTACTGCATTTGCTCCATCGCTTCCATAAGAACAATGCCCCAGATTAGTTAATTTACTTAATTTTTCTGATAGCTCTATTACGGGGGAATGCGTAAGCCCAGCTAACATAGAATGTTCAAGGGTATTTAGTTGTCTAGTGATATATTTTTTTATTATTTTATTATTGTGCCCAAATAAATTTACCCACCAAGAACTAGTCACATCAAGATACTTTTTCCCATCAAAATCGTATAGGCAAGTCCCCTTTCCTTTTTCAATTGGTATCAGAGGAAGATCTTCATGATGCTTCATCTGAGTGCAAGGATGCCAAACCGACTTGACGCTTCTTTTTATATATTTTTTATTATTCATGATATTTAAGGTGCAGGGTTCATCACATGAAGATGTATGGCATCAATTTCTTGAATTAGTTCTTCATCAACGATATCTAACCCGTAAGCTGCAATGTTCTGTTTTAGTTGATTCATATTTGTGGCTCCAATCACAGTGCTTGTCACGAACCATTGTGAGTAAACAAAACTTAATGCTAAATCAGTTAAGCTCACATTTCTTTTAGCTGCTAATGCATCATATTTTTCGATTGCTTTTTTGACGCCACTTTTATTATATCTTTGGGCGTAGCCTGGAAAAAGGTTAACTCGTCCGGATGCCTTCGGATCATTAAGATACTTTCCACTTAGGTGGCCAAACCCTAATGGGGAATATGAAAAAAATGATAACTTTTCTCTAAAAAATATCTCTGTCATGCCCAGTTCAACGATTCTATTAATTAAGCTATAGCTATTTTGTAAAGTGCAAACTAAAGGTAAATTTTTAATTTTTGCGAGCCTTATAAATTCCATCAAACCCCAAGGCCACTCATTTGATAAAGCGAAATATCTCACCTTTCCTGCTTTAATTAAATGTTCGATACTTAAAAGCTGTTCTTCTATTGATACCCAGTTAATTTTTTCTTTATTTAAAAAATCATCTTTTGGATCAAATTTATAACCCCCAAACATAGGAACATTTCTCTCTGGCCAATGAAGATATAAAAGATCTACATAGTCTGTTTTTAATCTTTTCAAGGAATCATTAACGGCCTCATTAATATTTTCTCTGTCTAATGATTTTGGCCCCCCCCTTATCCAATCAATTGATCTCCTAGGGCCTGCAATCTTCGTTGAGATAACAAAATCTTCTCTTTTTTTACCTTCAAGCCAATTCCCAATGATTTCTTCAGTTCGATGGCATGTATTTGCTTTTGGGGGTACGGGGTACATCTCAGCAACATCAATACTGTTGATTCCTTTTGATGCGGCATAGTCTAACTGCTCAAAAGCATCGCTTTGGGTATTCTGATCTCCAAAAGTCATCGTCCCAAGTGTGATGGGTGAAACCCTTAGTTCGGTTTGACCGACATTTCTATAGTTATTTTTTGTAAACATAAGAATTTAAATTATAAATAAATTTGTTGAAGACTTGAAATTTGTACTATTCATCCCTATTATTAGCACTCTAATAAATAGAGTGCTAGTTTTAGTCTCAGACTAACTCTAAAATAAATTTTAATAAAGAATACACTACTAGGAGAACTTATATATGAAAATTCGTCCTTTACACGATCGCTTAATAGTAAGGCGAAAAGAAGAAGAACGTACCACTGCATCAGGAATTGTAATTCCAGAAAGTGCGTCAGCTGAAAAACCTGATCAAGGTGTTATTGAAGCAGTTGGTAATGGAAAATTACTTGAAGACGGTAACGTTAGAAAACTTGACGTAAATGTGGGTGATAAAGTACTTTTCGGCAAATATGCTGGACAGGCCGTAACAGTTGATGGTGATGAACTCCTTGTTATGAAAGAAGAAGATGTTATGGGAATCATTGAGTAAAAATTTAAATAAACATACAAATTTGGAGAAAATATAAATGGCAGCTAAAGATGTAAGATTTGGTGACGAGGTTCGCCAAAAAATGGTAGTAGGTGTAAACACACTTGCAAATGCAGTTAAAGTAACCCTTGGACCTAAAGGTAAAAATGTAGTGCTTGAAAGATCATTCGGTGCCCCAACAATAACAAAAGATGGCGTATCTGTAGCTAAAGAAATTGAGTTACAAGATAAATTTGAAAACATGGGTGCTCAAATGGTAAAAGAAGTAGCTTCAAAAACATCAGATAATGCCGGTGATGGAACCACCACAGCTACAGTCCTTGCTCAAGCTATTATTCGGGAAGGAATGAAATCAGTTGCTGCAGGCATGAATCCAATGGATCTCAAAAGAGGTATAGATAAGGCAGTAGAAGCTGGCGTCGGTGAACTTCATAAACTAAGTAAGCCATGTAATACAAGCAAAGAGATTACTCAGGTCGGTTCTATTTCTGCTAATTCAGATGAGTCAGTAGGTAAAATAATCGCGGACGCAATGGATAAAGTCGGTAAAGAAGGTGTTATCACTGTTGAAGACGGATCAGGCCTTTCTAACGAATTAGATGTTGTAGAGGGTATGCAGTTTGATAGAGGTTATCTTTCTCCTTACTTTATAAACAATAACGAAAGACAAATCGCGCTTCTTGAAGACCCTTATATACTTTTGCATGATAAAAAGATATCGAATATTAAAGACTTATTACCAGTTTTAGAGCAAGTTGCTAAAGCTAGCAAACCACTTCTAATCATAGCTGAAGAGCTTGAGGGTGAAGCCCTTGCTACATTAGTGGTAAATAATATCCGTGGCACTATCAAGGCTGTAGCTGTGAAAGCACCAGGTTTTGGTGATAGAAGAAAAGCTATGCTTGAAGATATCGCAATTCTTACAGGAGGTACAGTGATCTCAGATGAGGTTGGCTTAACTCTTGAAGGTGTTAAGATTGAAGACCTTGGACAAGCAAAAAAAATTGAGGTAGGTAAAGAAGACACTATTATTATTGATGGAGCAGCATCCGCTGCGAATATCAAATCGCGAATTGATTTAATTAAAGTTCAAATGGAAGAATCTACCAGTGATTATGATAAAGAGAAGCTTCAAGAACGTGTTGCTAAACTTTCGGGTGGAGTTGCAGTTATTAAGGTGGGTGCGACGACTGAAATTGAGATGAAAGAGAAGAAAGCACGAGTTGAAGACGCCTTACACTCAACCAGAGCAGCTGTCGAAGAAGGTATTGTTGCTGGTGGTGGTGTTGCTCTTATTAGAGCAAAGGATGCTATTAGCAAAGTTAAAGGTAGCAACTCTGATCAAGAAGCTGGCATCAATATAGTTCTCAGAGCTATTGAGGATCCATTGAGACAGATTGTTTCAAACGCCGGCATAGAGGCTTCAGTTGTAGTGAATAACGTAATTTCTGGTAAAGGTAATTACGGATTTAATGCAGCAAATGAGACATATGGTGACATGGTTGAGATGGGTGTTTTAGATCCAACGAAAGTGACTAGATCTGCGCTTCAAAATGCAGCCTCCGTTGCTGGGCTCATGTTAACGACAGAATGTATGATTGCCGATTCGCCTAAAGAAGAAGCTCCTGCAGCTGGTGCCCCAGATATGGGTGGCATGGGTGGCATGGGTGGTATGGGTGGTATGGGTGGTATGGGTGGTATGATGTAACTCTAGAAATACCTTGCTTAAATAAATTAAAAGGCCTCCTAATCGAGGTCTTTTTTTTATAAAAAATACTAAAAAAACACTAACAAAAAAAAATTACTGTAGCATGTATTTTTATGAATTTAACAACAATATCTAAAGCTATTTATGCAGATTTAAATGAAAAACAAATGGAAGCTGTCATGCTTCAAAGCCAATCATCGCTTGTACTTGCCGGTGCCGGCAGTGGTAAAACAAGAGTTCTGACATCTAGAATTTCTTGGTTAATTGAAAATCAGCTAGCAAGCCCAGGAGCCATTCTCGCTGTAACATTCACTAACAAAGCAGCCAAAGAAATGCTGACTAGGATTTCGACTCAACTACCAATTAATATCAGAGGTATGTGGGTAGGTACTTTTCATGGATTGTGCAATCGTTTTTTACGAAAGCATCACGTTGATGCCAATTTACCTGAAACCTTCCAAATCCTTGATAGCGCAGATCAAAAATCAGCGATTAAAAGAGTTATGAAGACTATAGGTATCGATGAGGACTTAATTTCCTCAAAAGAGGCGATGTACTTTATTAATAACAATAAAGAGGAAGGTATTCGATCCCAACAGTTTAAAGCCTATGATGATGTATCTAAAAAACTCAATTCTATTTATGCAGCCTACGATGAGCAATGTCAGAAAGAAGGTGTCGTTGATTTTGCAGAACTTATGCTGCGTTGCCTAGAGCTATTCCAAAAAAACTCAACTATCCGTCAACACTACCAAGAAATTTTTAAGCATATCCTTGTGGATGAGTTCCAAGATACTAGTCGCTTGCAGTATCAGTGGCTAAAAATGCTCACCTCCTCTGAAAGCTTTATTTTTGCGGTGGGAGACGATGATCAATCAATTTATGGGTTTAGAGGTGCAAGACCTGGAAACATGAAAGATCTTCAGAAGGACTTTAATATCAAAAATGTAATTAAACTGGAACAAAATTATCGATCTAAAAATAATATCCTTAATGCAGCCAACGCAATTATTGAAAACAATAATGATAGGTTGGGTAAAAATTTATGGACTGCTTCCGGGGATGGGGATTTAATTAAACAATATACAGCTTTAGATGATCGTTCAGAAACAGCCTTTATCTTAGATGAAATTAAAATGCGTCATCGTGCAGGTACTGATTATAACCAGATAGCTATTCTTTATAGGAATAATGCTCAATCAAGAGTTATTGAAATGGCTATGGTCTCTAATAATATCCCTTACAGAGTTTACGGGGGGTTAAGGTTCTTTGAAAGAGCCGAAATTAAAAGTTCTCTTGCTTACCTTAGGCTTATTAATAATAAAAGGGATGATAATGCCTTTATGAGAATTGTAAATTTTCCAACTCGAGGCATCGGCGCACGAGCTATTGAACAAATGCAAGACCATGCAAAAAAGAATGAATGTTCTTTGTGGGAAGGCGCGAAAATTTTTATTTCTGAAGCTAAAAACCTAAAAGTAGCTGCATTTATACAATTAATTCAAAGTATTGAAGATCAAGTTCATGGAACAAATATTGACGAATCAATTGATATAATTAACACTCACTCTGGTCTTAAAGATCATTACCTTAAAGATAAAGATGGTAGCTCACGTGTAGAAAATCTGAATGAACTTGTTTCTGCAGCAAAATCATTTCTCAATGAAGATAGAGATAGTGTCTCCGAGGAAGAACCAAACAAAAAAAAATCGCTGGCTTTAGCTGAATTCCTTGATTTCACCTCTCTTGAAAGTGGTGAATTACAAGCTGCAGCAAGTGAAGACGCTTTACAACTTATGACCATTCATTCATCAAAAGGGCTTGAGTTTGATACAGTATTTATCACTGGTTTAGAGGATGGACTCTGCCCACATGAGAGAAGTTTGAATGAAAATAATGGATTAGAAGAAGAGCGACGATTGATGTACGTCGCCATTACTAGAGCAAAAAATAAGCTATATCTTACCTTGTCTCAATCTCGAATGACATACGGACAACCTACCTATAATCTTCCTTCAAGATTTCTAGATGAAATACCAGAATCATTAATAAAAAAAATAAATGTGCCAATTAATAATAGTAATCCTATTGGGGCCTCATATCATAATAATTCGGCAAAATCATTTAAAAGATCGAGTAAACAAATCTCGAATAATCAATATGAGATTAAAATTGGCTCAATGGTCAACCATGATAAATTTGGTAGCGGAACGGTCATAGGCTATGAAGGAAATGAAAATGATCTTCGAATTGAAATTAAATTTCAAAATCATGGGATTAAAATGTTAGCAATGGAGTATGCAAAGCTTACCAAAGTGTAACTATTTGATTATTGATTTATATATATCTTTATAGGTTGTATATTGAAAAGAAAATAATGTTGAAATATAAGCTGCTAAGACCAACATACATAAAAATATCAGAACGTAGGACATCAGAACATTTACACTTGACCCAAGTATTGTAAACACCATAATCATTAAAAAAATTAACGAGATAAAGCCTCCTAATAAAATAAGCCAAGAAAGTGTAATAGGAATAATTGAAAGCAATACACCTGCAAAGCTTGATTTTATTGCTTTCATCAATCCAAAATTATGATATGCAATTAAGATAGGCGAAAACCAAGTTGCCATAAGAATAGGTATTGCCAAAACCATAAATTTTATAAAGATGCTAACTAGATTACTAGAAATATCTTCACTCATCTCAGCTTCACTTGCAGCAGCCAAAATAATATTTATGTCTGGACTCAAAATCAGAGAAATTAATAATGAATAAAATAAACAAATTACCCCAAGATAAATAAGAACTCTTATATTTTCTTTGTTTATCTTTAGCAAAGTCTTAAAATCCGTTTCTTTTTTATTTTGACTCAATCTATAGAAATTTATAAATATCATTGTTGAAATAGGCCAAGCTATAATCAAAAATGGACTTATAAAACTTAACCCCGGAATACTTGGAACAAGGAGATAAGCAAATATATAAACACTGCCTAAAAGTAAAGCCACCTTGAAATTTAACTTAGTTAATAATACGCTCTCGGTAACCCATCTATGAGCCTTGTTTAGTGTTTTTTTCAAATCCTATACTCCGTAACTTGCCTATCGATTAATATATTTTTAAATTGATTAGGATTCTTTACCGCAAGAATTTCAGCACTAGGATTGCTATGAATGTGTTCGAGCCTAGATATATAAAATCTTAATGCAGCCCACCTAAGTGCTACAGGCATGTAGACTCTCTCTTCTTTAGTAAGTGGTCTTTCAGTCTCATATCCCTCAATGAACTCTGTTAATTTATTTTTATCAATTGCTCCATCAGCTTCAATACACCAGTCATTCAACGCAATTGCAATATCAAAAACCAGTACCTCTTCACAAGCATAATAAAAGTCAATAAAACTTGGTCTTTTTTCATTTAAAAATAAAACATTATCTCTGAATAAGTCTCCGTGGATTGTACTTTTTGGTAAATCACCAACATTATGATGGCTTAAGAAATCTATTTCTAATTCAATCATATTTTTTTCTATTGATGTTAATTTTGATTTCATTCCAGCAAACTTATCTTTAATCCATTCTAAGCCCCTGTCATTTTTTCTTTTTTCTGAAAAAGATTTTGTGATGGTATGCATTTTTGCAAGGGATTTTCCAACAGCAAAGCAGTGAATCTGATTTATTTCCTCAACTTCTGCGCCGTTAAGAAAAGAAACTAATAACGCTGGCTTGTCCTTTAGCAAGTTAATAGAATTTTTTTGATTGTTTAAAATGGGGTTGGGGCAATCTATATTATGGTCTGATAAAAATGTCATTAAATTAATAAAGAAGGGAAGCTCACCCATAGAATGATGTTCAAATACAGTTAATATATATTTATTTAAACTGGTTGTTATCAGGTAATTTGTATTTGTAACTCCAGAGGATATTCCATCAAAGCTTTGCAATGTGCCGACATCAAAATTACTTAAAAATGCTTTCAATTCCTCTTTTGTTATTGATGTATAAACAGCCATTGAGTGTTTTTTTTATTAAAATTCTTGAGTAAGCTAAAAAACTACCAACTATAAATAACCCACTGAGGGACAACTAAGGGTTTTAAATCATCTTGACGAATCCAATCGCCCCCCTCTGTCTCTCTTACAAGGTAATATGGTGGAAATCCTTCTGGAGTAACTTTAATATAGTATAAATTGCCATTAACCCTATGCTCTTCAATTCTTTTTGTCCCCTCTTTTCGAATTGTAATTTCAGGTTCATATTCGTACCCTGAATCCAATGTGTTTGGTGGAGATGGTACCTCCTCTAACACTTCAGTTTTTTCAGCGTATGCTGTGGTCGAAAATAAAATATAACCAAGCACTAATGTCAATGTTGTAAAAATTTTGTTCATAGCGTAAGTCTATCAAAATCAGGTAGCCAACAGTAGTTTTTTATCCAAAAAAAGGTTCGAATACGAAGGTATAATGAGAAAATATTTTTTAGAAAAATTAAAAATCTATGAAAACATTGCTCCTAATTGATGGGTCCTCATATTTATATCGTGCATTTCATGCTATGCCCGATTTCAGAAATAAAGAGGGATTTCCAACTGGGGTTATCTATGGGGTATTAAATATGCTTCAAAATACCCATAAAAAATATGAAAGCACTTACAGTGTTTGTGTTTTTGATGCTAAGGGAAAAACTTTCCGAAACGATATTTTTGATGACTACAAAGCCAATCGACCAAAAATGCCCGATGATTTATCGATACAGATTGAACCTCTACATAAAGCCATTAATGCAATGGGCTGGCCAATCCTTGTTAAAAAAGGAGTTGAGGCAGACGATGTTATCGGAACACTCGCTAAGAAAGCAAATGAAGAAAACATATCGGTTACTATTTCAACTGGCGATAAAGATTTAGCGCAACTGGTCAATGAAAATACATCCCTTGTCAACACAATGACTAATGAACACTTAGATACTGATGGAGTAAAGGCTAAATTTGGGGTTTCGCCCAATTTGATTATTGATTACTTAACTATCATTGGGGACAAGGCAGATAATATTCCTGGCGTTGATAAAGTGGGTCCTAAAACAGCACTAAAATGGCTTAATGAATACAATTCGCTTGACAATATTATCAAAAATGCTGATCAAATTACTGGGGCTGTAGGTGAAAATCTAAAAAATTCCCTTAAATGGTTGCCTGTTGCAAAAGATCTTATTTCCATAAGATCTGAATTAGATATCGATGTTTCATGGGATCAATTTAAAAAAACATCGGAAGATAAGAGTGCTTTAAAGAAAATGTATCAAGAATTTAATTTTTCTAGTTGGCTTAAAAATTTAGATACTAATAAGACAAATGCACCCATAGATGAAATAAGCCAAAATGATTACGCAGAGTTTGATGACCAAAAAAAATATACTTTAATTCAAAATTCAGCTCAATTAAAAGTATGTATTGAGGATATTAAAAAAAGAAAATTAGTTGCCATTGACACAGAAACTACATCACTTGATGTCATGAGTGCAAAACTAGTTGGAATTTCTATGAGTTTGAAAAAAGGTGAGGCTGTTTATATTCCAGTAAATCATATGGGGGTGGCTGAAGGTGAGCAGATAAATGAGAGTGAAGTCGTTCAATTACTTAAGCCCATCTTAGAAGACGATTCAATAGTTAAAATAGGTCAAAATATAAAATATGATGCGCATGTTTTTTTAAATATAGGGATTAAAATGCATGGAATCAATGAGGACACCATGCTGATGAGTTATGTAATTGATAGCAATCAAAGTCATGGAATGAACAAACTTAGTAAAAAATATTTAGGTCATGATTGTATAACCTATGAATCTTTAGTTGGTAAAGGGGTGAAGCAACTTACTTTCGACCAAATTAATATCAACGATGCACTAGATTATGCAGCTGAAGATGCCGATGTCACCTTCCAGCTTTACCATGTCCTTAAAGATCAGTTGAAAAGTGAAAAAAAATTATTAGAGATCTATCAAAAATTTGAGATTCCAAGTATGAAGGCGTTAATTGAAATTGAGAGAAATGGCGTGCTAATTGATGCCCATTTACTAGGACAACAAAGCCAAAAAATTGGAGAGAAATTAATCAAAATAGAGAGCAAAGCTTATGAACTTGCGGGTCAACCTTTTAATTTAGCTTCACCAAAACAGTTGCGTGAAATTTTATTTGAAAAATTAGAAATAAAACCATTAAAAAAAACCCCTACCGGAACACCTTCAACCTCAGAGGAAGTTCTGCAAGAGCTCGCGAAAGATTATCCATTGCCTAAAATTCTTTTAGAATATCGCACTCTCGCGAAGCTCAAATCTACTTATACTGACAAACTCCCATTAATGATAAATCAATCTACCGGAAGAATTCATACGAGCTACAACCAGGCTGTTGCCGTAACTGGTAGGCTGGCAAGCTCTGATCCAAACCTACAGAATATTCCCATTAAAAGCTCTGAGGGAAGAAAGATTAGGGAGGCCTTCATTGCCAAACCAAATTTTTCAATAATATCCGCAGATTATTCTCAAATCGAATTAAGAATTTTAGCGCATCTTTCAAAAGACTTGGGTCTTATCGAGGCATTTAAAAATAATAAGGATATTCACACAATTACTGCATCAGAAATATTTAATACAAATATTGAAAAAATTACATCAGAACAAAGAAGATATGCAAAGATAATTAACTTTGGTTTAATTTATGGAATGGGAGCCTTTGGCTTAGCAAAAACTTTAGATATCACCAGAAGTGATGCTCAAAATTATATTCAAGAATACTTTAATAAATATCCAACCGTTCTTCAATATATGGAAGAATCAAAACAATTCGCACGAGAGCATGGGTATGTAGAAACTTTTTTTGGAAGACGTCTATGGCTACCTGAGATAAGCTCATCAAATGGTCTTAGAAAGTCAGGAGCAGAAAGGGCTGCCATCAATGCGCCTATGCAAGGTACAGCTGCAGATTTAATTAAACTAGCAATGATCCAAGTACAACAGTGGATTGATGATAATAGTGACTTAAAAGGGCAAGTCATTATGCAAGTTCATGATGAACTTGTGTTTGAAGTGCCTGACAATGAAGTAGAAAAATTCACAAAAAAAATACCTCAAATTATGCAAAATGTTGCCAAACTCGACATCCCTTTAATTGTAGAAATTAATGCTGGCGAAAATTGGGAGAAAGCGCATTAATAGAGAAAATAAAATGACCAAAAGTGCGAAAAAGGAAATCCATGCATTAATTATTGGTGATGAAATTCTTTCTGGCAAAAGAAAAGATAAGCATTTAACTCATCTAATTGAAACATTAAAAAAACATAACTTTCATATATCTAGAGCAGATTATATTTCTGATGATACCGAAGAGATTAAAAAAACATTAGAGCAAAAAAAAGGAGTGATTGTTTTCTGTTTCGGTGGAATTGGTGCTACGCCTGACGACTGTACACGAAGTGCTGCTGCTCAGGCTCACAAAAAATTATTAATTCGACATCCCGAAGCAAAAGTTTTAATTGAAAAACAATTTGGTGAAGAAGCATATCCAAAGAGAATTCTTATGGCAGACTTACCAGAGGAAGCATCTCTTATTCCAAACTCAGTCAACAATATCCCTGGTTTTTTTATAAATCAACATTTCTTCATGCCTGGCTTTCCTGAAATGGCATGGCCAATGATTGACTGGGTGCTTAAGAAGCATCTCTCAAAAACAGAAAGATCAAAAAAATATGAAGATTACTCCATTTGGTTAGACAACGTAAGTGAAAGCAGTTTGATTGACCTAATGAACCTTACTCAGTCAAAACATCAAAGAATTAAAATATATAGCCTACCAAAAATGCATCCAAAAAAGATGCTTGAGCTTGGAGTCAAGGGTGAAGAAGGATACGTGAAGGATGCTTTGAACTTTATCAAAGACAATCTGGACAAAATGAAAATTTCTTGGCGAAATCTTTAGTCTTGAAAATAATATCTATGATTATTACAATGACGCATTGATATGATTATTGGTAAACATAAACTTAAAAATAATATTATTTTAGCCCCAATGGCTGGGGTGACAGATAGACCATTTCGGATGCTTTGTAAAAAATTTGGTGCAGGTATGGCAGTAAGTGAAATGGTGACATCTAACTCTCTTCTTTATGGAAGTGAAAAAACGTTAAGAAGAGCAAACCATGAAGGAGAAGTTGCGCCTATATCAGTCCAAATTGCAGGCGCAGATCCTGACATGATGGCAAAAGCAGCTCAATACAATATGAATCGAGGGGCTCAGATTATTGATATTAATATGGGGTGTCCTGCAAAGAAAATATGTAATGTAATGGCGGGATCTGCCTTACTTAAAGAAGAAAAATTAGTAAAGAAAATACTTGAATCTGTAGTGAGTGCTGTTGATATACCTGTCACACTAAAAATTAGAACGGGGTGGGACAAAGATAATCGCAATGCTGTGACTATTGCGAAAATTGCAGAGGATGCTGGCATCCAAGCATTGACCATGCATGGAAGAACAAGAGCATGTCTTTATATGGGAGATGCTGAATACGATACCATTGCCTCAGTTAAGGATAAAATCAAAATGCCTTTAATTGCAAATGGTGACATCACCACACCTGAGAAAGCTCAATTTGTTTTAAAATACACAGGGGCTGATGCTGTAATGATTGGTAGAGCTGCACAAGGAAGGCCATGGATATTTAGAGAAATTGACCATTATTTAAAAACGGGCACATATTTAACAAGACCCACAAATGACGAAATCCATGAGACTACGATAGAACATGTTAAAGATCTTTATGAATTCTATGGGGAAAATAAAGGCTTAAGAATCGCAAGGAAACATATATCATGGTACACAAAAGGATTAAAAAATTCAGCCTATTTTCGTGCAGCTATGAATAAAATTGAAGACAATAATGAGCAAATTGACTACATTCATTTATTCTTTGAAGATTTAAGTAAAAAAAATAAATATATTGCATATGAAGACCATTCTAACGATAAAGAACTCGCTGTAAGATAATGAAAAAAAATTTACCAGATAACATTGATACACTTCTCGATCAATATTTTAATGACTTGGATGGTGATAAGCCTACTGCTATCTATGAAATGGTCATTAATACTGTAGAAAAGCCCCTACTCTTGTATATCATGAATAAAACTGAAGGTAACCAGAGTAAAGCAGCAAAAATGCTAGGCCTAAATCGAAATACGCTAAGAAAAAAACTTAAACAATACAATCTAGATAATTAAATGATAAAAATTAAAAAGGCCCTAATCAGTGTCTCTGATAAATCTAATATTTTGGAGCTAGCAAAATCTTTAAGCTCCTTTGACATAGAGATTTTATCAACAGGTGGAACAGCCAAGCTTTTAAAAGAAAATAAAATTAATGTGACTGAGGTTAGTGATTACACAAAATTTCCAGAAATGCTTGATGGAAGAGTTAAAACACTTCATCCGAAAATTCATGGCGGGATTTTAGGTAGGAGAGATAATCCCGACCACAATGAGACAATGAAGAACCATGAAATAGACCCTATTGATCTTGTTGTAGTCAACCTATATCCATTTGAAGAAACTATCAGTCAAGAGGGCTGCACATTAGAGCTTGCAATAGAAAACATTGATATCGGTGGGCCTGCCATGATTCGATCTGCTGCAAAAAATTATCAGCATGTTGCTGTTTTAACAAATCCAGAGGATTATAAGTTTTTTACTAATGAGATAAATAAAAATCAGGGCTCAATAAGCTTGGATTTAAGTTTTTCATTAGCAAAAAAAGCTTTTAAAAAAACATCGGCTTATGATTCAGCAATCAATAATTATTTATCATCCGATAGCCAAAATCAGTTTCCTGATCAATTGACAAAAAAAATTGATAAAGTGATGGATTTACGTTACGGAGAAAATCCTCATCAAGAGGCTGCCTTTTACAAAGACTCAAGTGAAGATACTGGATCTCTATCAAGCTTTGATCAAATTCAAGGAAAAGAATTATCATTTAATAACCTCAATGACTCAGATACTGCATGGGAATGTGTCAAAAAGTTTTCTCAGCCAACTTGTGTAATAGTTAAACACGCTAATCCTTGTGGCGTTGCCTCAGCAAGTAGCTTAAAGGAATCCTATGAGGCTGCATTTAAAACTGACCCTACTTCAGCTTTTGGAGGAATCATTGCATTCAATAAAAATTTAGATGAAGAAACTGCATCTCTAATAATCAATCAATTTGCTGAAGTGATCATAGCTACAGATTTTACAGAAGGCGCATTAAAAGTTTTTAAAAATAAACCTAATGTTAGATTATTGAAAATTAAAATTGAAAATAACAATACAGAATTTGATTTTAAGAAAATAGGTGGTGGGTGGTTAATTCAAACACCAGATACTCATTCTCTTAATATTAATACTTGTGACGTCGTCACAGTTCTTAAGCCTACAGAGGAGCAGCTTGATGATATGAAATTTGCTTGGGTCGTTTCTCAATATGTAAAGTCAAATGCCATTGTTTTTTGTAAAAATAAACAAACTTTGGGAATCGGAGCCGGGCAAATGAGTCGAGTGGATAGTACGAAAATTGCTTCACTTAAAGCTGGCAATGCGAATATAGATCTAACGCAATCCATTGTTGCATCAGATGCTTTTTTTCCTTTTAGAGATGGTATTGATGTAATTGCAAGTCATGGTGCTAAATGTATTATTCAACCTGGAGGAAGCATCAAAGATGAAGAGGTAATTGATGCGGCTAACGAACATGGCATTGTCATGTTATTCACAAATATTCGACACTTTAAACACTAAATAATGAAGGTACTTATTATAGGTGGTGGAGGCAGAGAACATGCTCTAGCCTGGAAGATATCTCAGAGCCCAGCAGTAAAAAAAATATTTGTAGCTCCAGGTAACGGTGGTACTGATCTTGATAATAATATAGAAAATATTAATATTTCTGATACTCAAGATCTTATTGATTTTGCAACTAAACAAAAAATTGATTTAACTGTGGTAGGCCCAGAAGCACCACTTGCAATTGGCATCGTTAATGAATTTAAGAAAAATAATTTATCTATTTTCGGTCCGACAAAAGCTGCAGCGCAACTTGAAAGTTCGAAGGAATTCTCAAAAAGTTTTATGGCGCGTCATAAGATACCAACAGCAAAATTTGCTACTTTTGAAGATACTATTTCTGCGCATGAATATTTACAAGATAATCCGGCTCCGATCGTAATTAAAGCAGATGGACTTGCATCAGGAAAAGGTGTGGTTGTTGCAATGACGGATGAGGAAGCACATGAAGCTGTAGATTTAATGCTAAGTGAAAAAATTTATGGGAGTGCTGGAACAAAAATTATCATTGAAGAGTTTATTGAGGGAGAAGAAGCTAGTTTTATCGTAATCTGCGATGGTTCAACAATATTGCCTCTTGATTCAAGTCAAGATCATAAACGCTTACTAGATAATGATGCCGGTCCCAATACGGGTGGGATGGGCGCATACTCACCAGCTCCAATAGTAACGGATGAGGTAAATAAAAAAATAATGGATCAAGTTATCATTCCCACTATTGAAGGAATGAAAAAGGAGGGAATTGAATTTTCAGGATTTTTATATGCAGGAATAATTGTTGATCTTAATAAAAATATTAAGACACTTGAATTTAACTGTCGCATGGGAGATCCTGAAACTCAACCTCTCTTATTTAGAATGCAAGGTGACTTATTCACAATATTGCTTAAAGCCGCAAAACAAGAATTAGAAGGGGTTGAAATTAATTGGGATAAAGAGCATGCAATTACAATCGTGATGGCTTCAAAAGACTATCCTACAAAGCCAATTCTTGGTGATGAAATCAATTTGCCAGATATTCAAGATGATAGCACCTTCATATTTCATGCTGGAACTAATTTAGAAAATAGTAAAATCATGACATCTGGTGGACGTGTTTTGGGAGTCACCGCTAAAGGAAAGACACTTGAAATTGCAAAAAATAGAGCTTATGACGTCTTGAAAAAGGTTGAATTTAATGGGGCACAATTTAGAACAGACATTGGAAAAAAAGCATTAACTTAAGGTTGTGAGAAATTTAAGGCTCAAAAGATTTATTGCTAATGGAGGAGTGGTTGCTTATCCTACTGAGTCATGTTTTGGATTGGGATGTGACCCTCGAAATTTTCGAAGTATTAAAAGATTAAATATTCTAAAAAAAAGACCTGCAAATAAAAATTTTATTTTAATTTCTTCAGAGCTTGAACAAAACAAAGGTATTGTTGAGGAGTTTAATAACAAACAAATTCAGACGCTATATACCAAATGGCCTGGCCCACACACATGGTTAATAAGAGCAAATCCTAAATGTCCATCATGGCTAAAAAGAAATGGTAAGGTTGCTGTAAGAATTCCTGATTTTAATATTTGTCAGGATTTGCTATCTTCAATTCAAATGACTATCACTTCAACAAGCGCAAACAAAACAAAAAAACGCCCTATTAAAAATTATAGGGAAGCATGCCGTCATTATGGTCAGGATGTACATGTGGTTAAAGGAAGAATAGGAAAAAATAAAAGACCTAGCCAAATACAAGACTTTGAAACAAAAGTTATAATAAGAAAATGACTGAAAATAAAATAAATAATGAAGCTGTTAAGAATTACTTTACAAAATTACAAACAGATATCATAAATGCCGTTGAAATAGTTGATGGCAAAAATTTTTTAGTTGATTCCTGGCAAAGATCGGAGGGTGGTGGTGGTACAACATGTATTCTGGAAAATGGAAATATTTTTGAAAGGGCTGGTATCGGGTTTTCAAATGTTATAGGCTCGCAACTTCCTAAATCAGCAACCGATGCACATCCTGAGATTGCTGATAGTCAATGGGAAGCTACGGGAGTGTCTTTAGTTTTTCATCCCAAGAACCCTTTCATTCCTACTGTACATATGAATGTAAGGTTTTTTGTCGCAAAAAAAAATAATAAATATGTATGGTGGTTTGGTGGGGGGATGGATTTAACGCCTTACTATGGTTTTGATGAAGACGCTATTCATTTTCATAAAACGATTCAGGCGGCACTTAAACCATTTGGCGAAGATCTTTACCCTGAGTTTAAAAAAAACTGTGATAAATATTTTTTCCTAAATCATCGTAATGAACCACGAGGGATTGGTGGCATATTTTTTGATGATTTTAATATGCATGATTTTAATTTTTCTTTTGATTTCACAAAGGAAGTCGGAAATACATTTTTGAAAGCGTACCTACCGATACTTCAAAAAAGAAGAAATCATACATATTCAAATAGGGAAAAAGAATTTCAACAATATCGAAGGGGACGTTATGTTGAATTTAACCTTCTTCAAGATAGAGGAACATTATTTGGTATTCAATCAAAAGGTCGGGTTGAGTCAATCTTGATGTCTATGCCGCCATCAGTTAAATGGGAATATGATTACTCACCAGAAAAAGGTAGTAAAGAAGAAGAGCTGTATTCTAAATTTTTAATCGTTAAAGACTGGGCTTAAAACCAAAATGCTAGAGCAATTATTTAGAAAAAAAGGGCTAACGGAAAATAAAAATACACAATTAAAGCGTTGTCTTAGTGCTTTCGATTTAACCTTGCTTGGTGTGGGATGTATCATTGGTACTGGTATCTTTGTTTTAACGGGCATTGTTGCTGCTACTCACTCAGGTCCAGCAATTATTATCTCCTTTATAATTGCAGGTACCGCATGCGCATTTGCTGCATTATCTTACGCTGAGCTATCCTCATCTATTGGAGGTTGTGGAAGTGCCTATGGCTATACCTACGTCGCATTTGGTGAACTTTTTGCATGGATTATTGGCTGGATACTCTTATTAGAGTATGGTGTGGCAATTGCTGCTGTAGCAAGTGGTTGGTCAGGTTATTTTAATAATGCATTAGTTGCTATCAATATTGGTCTTCCCGAATACTTAATTAATCCCCCAAGCGCCGGTGGAATAATTAACCTTCCCGCATCAATCATAATCTTTTTAATCATGATGCTTCTTATCGCTGGCGTCAAAGAGAGTGTAAAATTAAATACAATAATGGTTTTTATCAAGATAAGTGCCATTCTAGTATTTATTTTTATCGCACTTTTTAACGTTAACCCAAGTAATTGGACTCCATTTATTCCTTTTGGATGGTTTGATAGACTACCGGATGGTGAAACGATAGGGATTTTTGCTGGGGCCTCTATTGTCTTCTTTGCTTACGTGGGTTTCGACGCTGTTTCTACTGCTGCAGAAGAGGCGATTAACCCTCAAAAAGATTTACCAAAAGGTATCTTATACTCATTAATGATTTGTACGGTTTTTTACGTTATCGTTTCAGCACTTCTTACTGGCGTTATTTATTATGAGGAGTTGAACGTATCAGATCCTGTCGCATTTGCCCTATCTCAATTAGGATATTCTTGGTCATCTGCTTTGGTAGCTACTGGAGCTATCTTTGGTTTAGCGACTGTGATGCTTGTTTTATTTTATGCGTTAACAAGAGTCATTTTTTCTATGAGTCGAGATGGTTTACTACCGGAATATTTAAGTGGAGTGAATAAAAAAACAAAAACGCCCGTAAAAGTAATACTTACAACTGGAATTATCATATCATCTATTGCGGGATTTGTTTCTCTGGGCGAACTTGCTGAAATCGTTAATATTGGCACACTTTCAGCTTTTATAATTGTTTGTTTCGGTGTTATAGCGTTACGCTCAAAGCATAAAAAAAATACTTTTAAAAATAGATGGCATCCGTTGATACCACTGTTAGGTATTTTATGTTGTGGAGCTTTAATGTTCTTTCTTCCAACAGATACCTGGATAAGGTTTTTAACATGGCTTACTTTTGGGGTAGTATTTTATTTCGGTTATTCAATAAGGCATAGCAAACTTAATAACCTTAAATGAAATTAATTGTAAAAATTATTTAATACTCTTGGACAGAGTACTCAGTCGAAATACTATGCGAAAGTTTTGGATATATTACAACTGAGTTTTCAAGTGTATTAGCTGTCTCTATACAAACCATCCGCCTCCATTCGTCTTTTTTACCCATATCACTCATCGCATTTGCTTTTTCTTTACCTGGATTCCAAACAACCAATGAATCGCTATTTGACTTTTTAATGCTTATAACTCTTTTTAATTTCTTATCCTCCAAGTAACAATCATTACTGGAATTTAAATAAACCTTATCTATGGGTGATTTTAAAGAAATTGAATCTCTCTCAATTCCTTTTCTAAAATTTTGATTCTTATCAGTAAATAAGGCATTTTCAAGACCTGAAACTTTGACATTCTCAATATCAGACACATAAAAGTAAGTATGAAACCCCTCACTTATCGTAAAAGGGCTATCAGATAAATTAGTCGTTTTTAAATTGAGACTCAAAGTTTCACCAACAACAATACTCAAGATAAGCTCAAAATTATATGTAAGTTGCTTCTTTACAGTTTCTGTTGGAATCATCTTAAGAACAATTTTTGTTGCGCCGTTTTTTAAGTCACTCGATTCAATCAATTCCCAGGGTATAACTCTTGCAAATCCATGTAAGCAAAAACTATTATCAGTTGGATGCTCACCAAACCATGGCCAACATATCGGTACACCGCCTCTGATTGACCTTCCTTTTTCATAACGTGCATTTGAGGATAGCCATAGAATATCATCTTGTATTGACTTCGGTTTCCACCAATCGACATGTGCTCCTTGCAATGCAATCTTTGCATCAGCTTTATCATTATTAATGTCTATAAATTTTAGTCCATCTTTATTTTTTGAAATTTTAATATTTTGACTGATCTTCATTATGATTTTTCTAATTGATTGATATCTCTTACAGCCCCATTTGATGCACTTGTTGTCATCATCGCATAAGCTTTTAGAGCTTCAGTTACCTTACGTTGTCTCGGTTTAGGTTTCCAAGCATTTTCTTTTTGATCCATCGCTTCCCTCCGCTTCTGCATGACTTCGTCAGTAATTTTTAAATTTATTGATCTCTCAGGAATATTAATTTCTAAGATATCACCTTCTTCAGCCAATGCAATTGCCCCACCTTCTGCAGCTTCAGGTGATACATGTCCTATACTAAGACCAGAGGTGCCTCCAGAAAACCTGCCATCAGTTAGCAAAGCGCATGCCTTTCCTAGTCCTTTTGATTTTAAATATGTCGTGGGGTACAGCATCTCTTGCATTCCAGGCCCCCCTTTTGGCCCTTCATAGATAATCAAAACAACGTCTCCTTCTTTAATTTTATCTGCTAGGATTTCTTCAACTGCAGCATCTTGTGATTCAAAAAGCCTGATTTTTCCAGTAAATTTTAATATCTCCTCGTCAACTCCTGCTGTTTTGACGATACAGCCCTCCTCAGCAATATTTCCATAGAGAACCGCGAGTCCTCCATCTTGGCTATAAGCATTTTTTTTATTTCTGATACATCCACTCTCCCTATCTAGATCTAAGGAAGGCCATAATTTTTCCTGACTAAATGCTTGAGTTGTTTTAATACCCCCTGGTGCTGCTAGGAAAAAGCTTTTAACCTCATCATCTTTAGTATTTACAATATCCCAATGATTTATTGCCTCCCCAAGTGTTGGAGAATGAACACAGCTTACATTTTCGTTAATCTTATTTGCTCTTCTGAGCTCACCTAATAATCCAAATACACCTCCCGCTCTGTGCACATCTTCCATATGATATTTCTGTGATGCAGGTGCTAATTTTGATAAGCAAGGGACACTTCTTGAGATCTTATCTATATCTTTCATGGTGAAGTCAACTTTGGCTTCTCTAGCTGCCGCAAGTAAATGAAGTACCGTATTTGTCGAACCCCCCATGGCAACGTCTAAGCTCATTGCATTCTCAAATCCTTCTTTTGTGGCAATCTCTCGAGGTAAAATTCCCTTTTCATTTTTTTCATAATATCTTTTTGTAATATCTACTATTCTTTTACCTGCATCTAAAAATAAGTTTTTTCTTAACGCATGAGTTGCTAGAGTACTTCCATTACCAGGCAAACTAAGGCCTAATGCTTCTGTTAAACAATTCATAGAATTCGCTGTAAACATTCCAGAGCAAGACCCGCATGTTGGGCAAGCAGACTCTTCAAGCTCTTTTAACTGAACGTCTGATACAGATTTATCCTCTGAACCAATCATAGGTGAAACTAAATCAATTTTAGTAACGGAATTTTCCCAGCTAACCTTTCCTGCCTCCATTGGACCGCCAGATACAAAAATAACCGGTATATTAATTCTCATTGCTGCCATCAACATGCCTGGAGTAATTTTGTCACAATTTGAGATACAGACCATGGCATCTGCACAATGTGCATTCACCATGTACTCAACGCTGTCTGCAATTAACTCTCTACTTGGTAAGCTATAAAGCATGCCATCATGGCCCATAGCAATACCGTCATCAACGGCGATTGTGTTAAATTCTTTTGCAATTCCACCATTTTTTTCAATTTCACGTGCGACCATTTGGCCAAGGTCCTTAAGGTGAACGTGTCCAGGAACAAATTGAGTAAAGCTATTTACTACAGCGATGATTGGTTTTCCAAAATCTTGATCGGTGACACCAGTTGCTCGCCAAAGAGCGCGCGCGCCAGCCATATTGCGGCCGTGGGTTGACGTTTTTGAACGATATGCGGGCATATTTCTGTCTTTCCAGTAGGCATATAAAAGAATATCTGTAATAGATAACAATTTTATGCCATTTGTCGATAAAATAAGTAAGCGAAAAGGAAATCATTTTTATAATTGTAATGATGCCAGCACCATTAATTTTTCTAAATGTTACTAAGTTTAAGAATAGCATAGCATATATTAACAATTATATAGATACTGTCACTTTTGTGTTTAACAGGAAAATATGTTGACGATGGCAACATATTGAGGTTATAAAAATTTACATTTAAATACTCGGGGGAAGATAAATATCATGTCATCAAAAAATAGCACTAGTTCGTATGGGTGGGTTGCAAAGACATTTCACTGGGGAATGTTTTTTATCATCCTAGGTCAATATTGGCTTGGTGGAAATTTTAAAAATGAGGCCTATCAGGGTATGGGGCTAGGAGGATACCACTTTTCCGTGGGTTTGTTGATTTTATTTATGATACTCCTACGTTTCACTTGGCGTGCTCAAAATCCAGTTCCTGAGATGCCAGACGGTACCAGTAATCTTCAGGCATTTGCAGCACACGGCCTGCACATGTTGTTTTATTTACTGCTTTTTGCTCTCCCTGCGGTTGGAGTAGCTATTGTTCAGGCTAAGGGTGGCACTGTATCGTTTTTTGGACTTTTCTCCGTTCCAAGATTTATTGAAAAAGCAGAAAGTACTGCAGAGTTAGTCGTTAGCATGCATGGCATATTTGCTAAAATAACACTATTTTGTATTCTACTTCATATTATTATTGCCCTTTACCACCATTTTGGAAAAAAAGACAACGTTCTAAGGCGCATGTTACCATAGAAGATAATAAATTTTACTCTTTTTAATTGAGACCCTTCGGGGTCCTTTAAGTTAGTTTTTATAGAAATGCTAAGCTAGCCGGTTGGTAGGGATACTATTCGGACTACTTAAACTTAGTATTGCCTCAGCTAAG
>ENA-OQVM01001839-OQVM01001839.1-marine-metagenome-genome-assembly--contig:-NODE-1839-length-26545-cov-5.253438_pt1 | contig 26545 bp, 22 predicted proteins | sample MGYA00237776_ERZ505498 | MGnify/ENA primary metagenome ERZ505498 (study PRJEB26159, sample SAMN06265151) | marine metagenome | isolation source: Helgoland LTER site | place: Germany:Helgoland, sampling...
CAGCTAGAGATTTTCTCTTGAAATTAACAGACGGTGATGGAGGAGCAGGAAATGATTCTAAAACTTATGTAGCACATACTGGTTCTGGATGGGAAACTCTTAATGCTGATTTTAGCGTTAGGGCCGATACAGGTCAAGGAGGTATTGTTGCTAATGATCAATATTCTGGTCTAACTTTTTACCCTCTTTACAATAATAATGGTACTACAGCTGGTGGATGGTATGCTATACCAGATCCTGCTTACACAAATTATATTGATGACATAACCGGTATTGCAGGTGATGCAGTAACAGTAGATACATGTTCTAACGGTATTCAAGATGGTGACGAAACAGGTATAGATTGTGGTGGAAGTTGTGGGCCATGTCCAGCAGAACCAACAGATGCGCCAACTACTCCTATTGCAAGAAATGATTGGGATGTAATTTCAATTTACAGCGATGCATATGCAAGTACAGGTTTAACTGATGTAACATGGGATGAGGGTTCTCTTTCGACTGAAGTTACTATTGCTAGTAATAATGTTCTTAAAGTAGACTTTATTAATTTTTTAGGTACTGAATTAAGTGGTGGTGGAGTTGACGCTACAGATATGACACATTTCCATATGGATTATTGGGTTGCAGACGATTTTGCAGCAGGTCAAGTATTTAATCCAAAATTATCTAACCATGCAGCTTCTGCAGGTGAAACAGGGGCTAAGCTATATACAGTAGCATTAGGTGCTGAGGATAATAAAAAATGGTTATCTCTTGATGTAGAATTAGGTACTGATTTTGAAAGAAACAATATCTTACAATTTTTATTAACTACATCGGCTACAGTTAAAGTGGGTTATATAGATAATATTTATATGTACCGAGCAGCAACTGCAAGTGTAGGGAATAATGAGTTATTAAATATATCAATGTATCCTAACCCTGTATCAGATAGGTTAAATATTTCTGCTCAAAGCACGATTAAAAGTGCAGCTATTTATAATCTTTTAGGTAAAAAAGTAATGAGTTTAGAAATCAATAAAAATAGCGAGTCTATTAATGTTTCTGGCTTAGCTTCAGGTATGTATTTAATAAAGTACAGTTTAGATAATGCTATAGGAACTGCAAAATTTATTAAACAGTAACTTTATTTATATTTTAATTAAACGCTCAAATCAATTTTGAGCGTTTTTTTTATACCCCATATTTTTAGCTATTTATTTAAAAACATCAAAGGAATTTAATATCTTTATTTTTCAAAATATAATCCAATTGAAAACTATTTTAAAATCTTTTTCTTTTTTATTTTTCTTGTTTCTTGTTGCAAGCTGTTCTAACAAAGAAATAGGAAGTTCTAAGGAAAGTAATGCTTTAATACATGAAACGAGCCCTTATTTATTGCAGCACGCCTACAATCCCGTAAATTGGAAAGCTTGGAATTCTGAAACGTTAGCACTAGCAAAGAAAGAGAATAAATTAATTGTTATTTCAGTAGGCTATTCTGCTTGTCATTGGTGTCATGTAATGGAAGAAGAGAGTTTTGAAAATGATTCTATTGCCAAGCTCATGAATGCTAACTTTATCAATATAAAGGTCGATAGAGAGGAAAGACCCGATGTAGATAAAGTCTATATGAACGCTGTTCAATTAATGACAGGAAAGGGAGGGTGGCCTTTAAATTGCATTACTCTTCCAGATGGAAGACCCATTTTTGGAGGAACCTATTTTACAAAAGAACAATGGGCAAAAATATTGATAGATATTTCTAAACTTTACAGAGAAAGCCCCCAAAAAGCAGAAGAATTTGCTCAAAGATTAACGGAAGGTATTCAAAATTCTGAGTTGATAACCATCAATACAAAAAAAGCTAATTTTAAGCCTGAAGAGATCATCGCTGCTATGAATCAATCTAAAGAGCAGTTAGATACTGTTTACGGAGGGTTTTCAGGATCTCCAAAATTTCCTATGCCAAATACGTTGGATTATTTGTTACGGTATCATCATCACTTTAATGATCCAAAAATAAAAGAATATGTTAAAACAACTCTTACCAAAATGGCATATGGAGGTATTTACGATCAAATAGGAGGAGGGTTCTCGAGATATTCGGTAGATGCTACCTGGCATATTCCACATTTTGAAAAAATGCTATATGACAATGCTCAGTTGGTGAGTATTTATTCAAAGGCATATCTTCAAGATAAAAACGAACTTTATAAAAATATTGTAACCCAAACATTAACTTTTATTGAAGAAGAGTTAGATGCCAACAACGGTGCATTTTATTCTTCATTAGATGCAGATAGCAAAAACTCAAATAATGAATTAGAGGAAGGTGTTTTTTATACCTGGACCCAAAAAGAAATAAAAAGGCTTATTCCTAATGAGTATGATTTATTTTTAAAGTACTTTAATATGAATGACCTTGGCTTTTGGGAGAGAGACCAATATGTTCTCATACGAAGTCAATCTGATGATGAGTTTGCTAAAAATAATAACTTACCTACGAAAGAACTAAAAGAAAAGATTACTGATTGGAAATTAATACTTACAGATGCACGAAATCAACGAAACAAACCCAATTTAGATGATAAGATTTTAACCTCTTGGAATGCCTTAATGTTACAAGGGTATGTAGATGCTTATAAGGTATTTAATGATGGTACATATCTTAAAAAAGCCATTGATAATGCCGAGTTTCTCGTTAATAATCAATTAAGAAAAGATGGAGGACTTAATAGAAATTTTAAAAACGGGAGAAGTACGATCAATGGATATGGAGAAGACTATGCTACCGTAATTCAATCTTTTATTTCTTTATATGAAGTTACCCTTGATGAAAAGTGGTTATTATATTCAAAAGAACTAATGACCTATACAATCACTCATTTTTTTGACGCAACAAGTGGTATGTTTTTTTATACTTCTGATGAAGATGTCAACCTAATCGCTCGTAAAATAGAAGTTATTGATGGTGTGATTTCTTCCTCAAATTCAATCATTGGGAACAGTTTATTTAAGTTAGGTCATTATTTTTCAGATCAAAAAATGCTTAAAATTTCTGAGCAACTTTTAAATAATTTAAAATTAAAAATTTCTGAGAATCCTCTTGGATATAGTAATTGGTTACACCTAATGACTAATTTTACAAATCCGTTTTATGAAGTCGCTGTGGTAGGAAAAAATGCGAATTCAATAATTAAAAAAATGCATGAGAATTACCTCCCTAATATTTTAATTTCAGCTTCAAATATAGAGTCGAAACTCCCCTTGCTGTCCAATAAATTTATTTCAGGAGAAACGTATATATATGTTTGTATTGATGGCACTTGTAAATTACCTTTACAAGACATTCATAAAGCAATACTAAGTATTAAAAAATAAAAAACAGATAACTAATCCTATAATCATGGAAAGTTTTGGTAAGAATACAAAGAATCTTTTTCGAATAGAAGGGGTAGTTCAACATTATGATTGGGGTGGAAAAAGTTTTATTCCAAATTTAATTTCTGAAAAGAACCCTGCAAATATAACCTATGCAGAATATTGGTTAGGAGCTCATTTAAAAGCGCCTTCATTGGTTAAGGTTCAACAAAAAAAAATTCCCTTAGATGTCTTTTTAAATGAATATGTAAGTAAGGATTCAGAGCCGCATTTTGGAACATTACCCTACCTTTTTAAGGTACTTGATGTTCATAAAATGCTTTCCATACAAGTTCATCCAACCAAAGAAGCTGCCAAAAAAGGATATGAACTTGAAAATAATAATGGGATTCCATTAACCGCAAATCATAGAAATTATAAAGATCAAAACCACAAACCAGAAATTATGGTTGCCTTAAGTGATTTTTGGTTGTTACATGGCTTTTTAGAGAGATCGAAACTGATCAAAAACTTACAAGAAACAAAGGAGTTAACTTTTCTATTAAAGACCTTTTTAGAAAAGGGATATTTAGGTTTATATAAGAAAGTGATGGAGTTTTCGCAAGAGGAAGTAAATAATGTACTCGGTCCCTTAATGGATAGAATTCATCCTACATTTATAGCCAATGAATTAGAAAAATCTTCACCAGCATATTGGGCAGCTAAATCTATGGAGCACAAAGAACTCACAAGTATAGATAGAGGTGTCTTTTCTATTTTCTTTTTTAATATCTTAAAATTGTCAAAAGGAGAGGCTATTTTTCAAGATGCAGGTTTACCACATGCCTATCTAGAAGGTAAAAACATGGAGTTAATGGCAAATTCGGACAATGTTTTAAGAGGAGGCCTAACAACTAAACACATCGATGTTGAAGAGCTTTTAAAAAACACTAAATTTGAAGAGACCATTCCTGCTATTTTACATGGAAATTATAATAAAAGTAATGGTGAGGTTGTGTATAAAACCACTACTAAAGATTTTGAAATGAGTAAAATTGAGTTGAATTCTTCTACATCTCATCGTTCTGTGTCTAATTCTATAGAAATTTTAATAGCTATGAAGGGTTCAGCAACTGTGATAGAAAACAAAAATGCTTTTTTTTTAGAAAAAGGACAATCTATTGTTATCAAACCCAACACAGCATATAAAATTCAAACGAATTCTGAGGCGGAGATCTATAAAGCTGGGGTTCCTAAATGAATTGATTTGAAAAGGTTATTCATTCGTTATTAATTGTTTTGTTAATTGTTCTAATCTTGAAATTTTAGCATCTTGCTCTTTCAAAGCGTTAATAAGAATAGGAATCAGTCCTTGATAGTTTACCGCTAACATTTCGTGATCATCTTCACTAACAAGTTCTGGAAATACGTTTTTAATGTCTTGCGCAAGTAGCCCTATCTTTTGTTTCCCATCTTTTTTCATGGTGTAGGTCTTACCATCTATAAGTAGCAGCTTTGCTAAGGTAGAACCAAGCGATACAATGTTTGCTTTTAGTCTTGTATCTGAACTAACTAGGATATCGCCACCGATTGTTAATTGTCCGGAAAAATTACCTTCTCCTGCATATACTTTAGCTCCAGCATCTTGTGCCATATAGACAGCAGTTACTTCAGCATTTCCAAGAACCACCGAATTATCTGCTTGCCCAACAGCATTAGAACCAATAATTGTTTGATTATGAGCATTAACTCCACTTGTCTGCGTACTAGAACCTAACCCGGTATTTTCAGATCCATTCGTGAGGTTCATTAGAGCCTCATTTCCAGTTGCGGTATTAAAATTCCCTGTTTGGATATTAAATAAAGCTTTATTACCATTTGCGGTATTATAATATCCATTGTAGAGATTCCATAAAGCAAAAGGACCATAAGCGGAATTATAACTTCCAGGTTGGACATTATATAAAGCCTGATGACCTACTGCTGTATTATGTGTTCCATTGTGGTTATAAAATAAAGCCTGAGACCCAATAGAGGTATTATGTGTTCCATTGTGGTTAAAAAATAAAGATTGATACCCGTTAGCGGTATTATAAGACCCTGAAATGTTAGAATTTAAAGCCTGAGACCCAATAGAGGTATTATATTTTCCATTAGTATTAGAATATAAAGATTGATACCCATTAGCGGTATTATAAGACCCTGAAATGTTATTAAGGAGACTATAATTCCCAGTTGCAGTATTACCTTCACCTGTATTATTGTATAAAGTAAAATACCCAGTTGCGGTGTTCCAAGAACCAGGCATTAAACTTGAATTAGGATCAACAGCTGACTGGTGATTTTGGCTATTTGTATGCAATAGCGATGCCATTGCTAAAATTGCAATGAAGTTTTTCATAGTTTTTTTTCTTTTAAAACGAAACTAACTATTTTTTTGTGAATAAAAAAATATTGAGGGTTGTATTTAATTTAAATAATGTTATAAATAGTTGGTATGCCCTTAATTTCTTTTAAATTATGAAGCTTTTAATGAAAACAAAAGATAGAATATACAAACCTCATTACTTTGTGAAAAAATAAAAGCAATCGAAAGATTGTATACAGCGCTAGTACTAAATATTTTGAAATTAGTGAAATTGAGAAATTTTCATCTAAGGGTTATTTTTAAAAGTCAAATTCTGTACAAATTTTAAATGTTATCTGAGTTTAAGCAGGGGTATTTGTATCTGAAAATTCTCTCTTCTTGAAAAAAAGGAGAATCAATTCTCGTGTAACCGAATATTTTCTATACTATTGATTTGAATTAGAAACCAGCAACTTTGAAGCTTGAGATTCTATATAAATTAATTTAAAATTGTTTTTGTAATCCTTAAACAATTTTCTATTCCCAAATAATTAGGATTCCCAAGTTCTTCCGACCAAAAGCCTTCTAAAATATTTTTGTCCAAGCATTTATATACAACAATTCCTTTATGGGTTTTGTCTTCAATATCTTTATAATTAAACTGAATGACAAGAATATTATTTTTAAAGAAGCCAGTCCCAAATTGTTCTTGACTTCCATTGATTGTCCATTTGGCAATAATTCTATTGTTTTGATCTAATGATAAGTCGAGTTTTCCTTTGTACCAATTTTCATTGGCATCTTGATTACTACCCATGATAGAAAATGTTCCAATGATGTCTAGACTTGTCATTTACTTCCCAATACAAAAGTTAGAAAAAATATGACCTAAGATATCTTTGTCAACATCATATTCTCCGGTAATATTTCCTAAATGACGTAAACATTCTCTAATATCAATAGAAAATAAATCGGTTGAAATTTCCAAATCAATACCTTGTTGTACAGATAAAATAGCGATCAATGCATTATTCAAAGCTTCGAAATGGCGTGAGTTCGTAACAATGGTTTCATTATTACTTAAAGCTCCTATATTGACAAGAGAGGTTAATTCAGTCTTTAAAGCCTCTATGCCAATTGTGTTTTTTGCTGATAATAGAATTAAACGATTAATTTCTTCCTGAAGTAAGTTAATGTCAGTATCAGAGAGTGTATCTATTTTATTTGCGATGACTAGTACTCGTTTATTTGGAAAACGAGTGTTAATGGTTTCAATTTCTGATAAAAAGGTATTCTTAGAATGGGTGTATTTATTTGCATCAATTAAAAATAGTATCAATTGAGCATTATCTGCTTTTTCATAGGTCTTTTTAATACCGATGTTTTCTATTATATCTTTTGTTTCTCTAATTCCTGCAGTGTCTATGAATCGAAAAGCAACTCCATCGATAATAATTTCATCTTCAATGGCGTCTCTTGTTGTCCCTGCAATGTGTGAAACAATGGCTTTTTCCTCATTTAAAAGTGAATTTAAGAGCGTCGATTTTCCAACATTTGGTTCACCTATAATGGCTACAGGGATTCCGTTTTTCAACGCATTTCCAAATGAAAAAGAATCAATCAGTTGTTTTAAGACCAGGGTGATTTTTGTGACTAAGTTTTTGAATTTTGTTCTGTCAGCAAACTCAACATCTTCTCCAGAAAAATCAAGCTCTAATTCAATTAATGCTGCAAAATCTAGTAATTGACCTCTCAATTCTTTTAATGAATTTGTAATACCACCGCGCATTTGTTGAATGGCTATTTGGTGACTTGCGGCAGAGTTTGAAGCAATCACATCTGCAACAGCTTCCGCTTGAGATAAATCCATTTTACCATTTAAAAAAGCACGCATCGTAAATTCACCATTGTCGGCCATTCTACAACCATTCTTTAAAAATAATTGTATGATTTCTTGTTGTATAAAGCTAGAACCATGACATGATATTTCTACAACATTTTCACCTGTGTAAGATTTCGGATTTTTAAATACGCTTACTAAAACTTCATCTAAAAGAGTCTCATTATTTACAATGTGTCCTAAATGAATGGTGTGTGATTTTTGATTGTTAAGTAATTTTCCTTTTTTTATAGGATTGAAAAAAGCTGCTACAATCTCGATAGACTTTTCACCAGAAAGTCTAATTACAGATATTGCTCCAACCCCAGAGGGGGTCGCTAAAGCTATTATAGTGTCATTTTTAATCATAGTACAAATATACATCGGTTAATTATGTATAAAAACCATTTTATTTTAAAATTAGATAAATAAAAGAGTCCTTTTCTTTTCTTATAACCAAAGGGGGTTACAGTTTAGATTTATATATTTTTTATAAAGTCTTCATATTCAAAGTAGAAAACTTCAAACTTCGCCATTGTATGTTCAAAAAATTCGAAGCAGTCTCTCCAAGTGTTTTTATTATAAATACTAAAATCACCTTCAAAAGGTACATATATTCTATGAATTTTTTTTCCGTTTTCTAATTCATATTCGCTATTAAAAACAATTTTTGGAAGCTCATTTTGTAATAATGTTTTTAGAGAAATAAGTTGGTCAAAATAGAGTAGGTTAACTAACTCATCGGGATTTTCAATATCTAAACTTACAAGGGCTTTTTTTCTGTCTGCAACAAATTTAAAAGAGAATCCTTTTATCTTTGTATTATACAACAACCATTTTTTTGGAAACGATTTACCAAAACTAGTCCAAAAACCTTTACGTAATCTTACCGCTTCTTCTTTTGAGAACATTTTTTAAATTCATTTCAAAATTAAATAGTTTTATAAAAAAAGGAGCTTTTAGCCGTGTATTTTGGCTGAATTCCCTCGTTCTTTCATCATTTTTGCTTCAAAAGCAACTAATGCATTCCATTTTTGATCAACGATTTCCCTGTCTTGATATTCGCGGGCAAACTTTAAAAAAACAGTGTAGTGGTTTGCTTCAGAAACCATTAAATTGTTGTAAAATTTAGACAATTCTTCATCTTCCATATTTTCAGCAAAGACTTTAAAACGTTCACAACTTCTTGCTTCTATTAATGCGGCAACTAACAATCTTTGTATTAATGCATCGGTTCGGTTCTTTGTTTTGTTAAAGAACTTTTGCAATCGAATAGCGTAGTCATTTTTTTGTTCTCTTCCTAAAACGAATCCTCGTTTTACCATTAACAAATGCACCATTTTAAAGTGCTGCATTTCTTCGATTGCAATAGTACTCATTTCTTTAACTAACGCTGTTTCTTCAGAATAGTTAATGATAATAGAAACTGCATTGGATGCCGCTTTTTGTTCTAAAAAGGCGTGGTCTGTTAAGATTTGCTGTAAATCATCTTTGGCAATTTCTGCCCAAGAAGTTTCGGTTTCAAATTGTAATCCAAGCATACTAATTATATTGTTGTTTGCAATCCCATTCCAAAGTAGGCAAGGGCTTTCATTTCTTTGACACTTGATAAGCGTTCATGGCCTATTATTAAAAGTCCATTTTGAGAAGCTTCAATGTGATATTGTTTGTTACTTTCAAAAAACAAAATTAATTCATTTGTAAAAAAATCTCTAATTTGTTCTTCATTTTTTCCCGCTAGATAAAAACGTTTACTAAAATCTGGATGGTTTTCTATGCTGATGTCTTTATACCCTGCAAAATCTAAAATATATTCAAAAATTCCCTCTCTGTCTAGTGTGAAATTTGGAACAGGTTTTAACGGGTGAATATGTAACATTGTTGCTTTAATTACTTGTTTTGCAATCATTTCTCCCTCAGAAAACTGAACATCAAATATGGTGCAATCTTGATTAGAGAGAACATTAGAAACTTTATTAATTTTTCGTGTTTTAAAATATCCAAAGCTGGGAAGTTCTTCCATTTCTTTTGCAGAAAAAGCATCATACTTCCAATGCATTTCTTCACTAATATTCTGAATGGATTTTTGTCTTTTCGTTAAATAACCTTCTTTTAGAGTAATTTGTTTTGTAAGTATTTTACGTAAAGCAAATGGATGCTCGCTTCCAGGTTTAGAGTCGTCTAAACCAATCACTTCAAAATGTCCCCTTTTTCGAGTAAACGATTCAGAATAGTTGTTCATATTTTCCATTACCGAATGGTCTACAAAATTACATAAAGAAAAGTCGATGATGGCTTCTTCCGATTCTGGTATTTGGTCGAGCTTGTTTTTTAATTTTGTATAGTTTAAAAAACTTGAAAAATTTTGAACACTAACATAGTATTTTCCTTCTTCTTTAAACATTAAAACATTTGGTTTTAAGATGTTTTTAATAAACAAAAGAATGTTTTTGTTAATAATAATATGAATGATAAAAGTAATTATAATTCCAACGATGATCCCTGTAATTAAACTTGTTGTAATGGTAGTTAATAAAGTAATTAGAAAAATAATTAATTGTTCTGAACCAATGCTAAATACTTTTTTAATATTCTCTGGAGAAGCTAATTTATATCCAGTATATACCAGTATAGCTGCTAAAGCGGGTAATGGTATTTTTCGTAATTCAGTTGCAAATAATAGAATGAAAACAACCAAAAAAACAGCATGAAAAAAGTTAGCAGATCTATTTGTTCCTTTATTATTGACATTTACAGAGCTTCTTGCAATTACAGTAACTACATTTAGTCCTCCTAAAAAACCACTGATAACAGTTGCTAATCCCAGTGCACGAATATCTTTATTTACGTTAGATCTTCTTTTTAATGGGTCTAATTTATCTACCGCTTTTATACTTAATAAGCTTTCTATACTAGCAATTAAAGTAATGGCGATCACTGCATTTAAAAAGTCTGAATCGTATATTTTTGAAAAATTAGGGAATGCAAAATTAGATAGAATATCATTCGGTAAAGCAATCAATAAACTTTTATCAATAGGATACGCTGAAGAAGAAACTAACTCAAAATAGTAATACATTCCTACACTTAAAACCACAATCCACATGGGAGCTGGTATTAATTGAAAATAGCGATTTCTTATTTTACTGTAAAAAACCATAATCAGTAAACTTATGATTCCTATTAAGCCTGCATAAAAAATACTTGAATCATCTATTGTAACTAAATTTATGATTCCTTCGGGTATCTGAATTAGTAAATCTACAATGCTTCCTTTGGCGTTTAAATTTCCAAACATGACATGAATTTGTTTGGCAAAAATTCCAATCCCTATAGCAGCTAACATCCCTTGTATTGCAGAACTTGGAAAAAAATCACCCAAAGACCCCATTCTTAAAAAGCCAAGAATTATCATGATGATTCCCGAGATGACAATTGCTGCCAATGTAAATAAAAATCCTTCTTGCATATTGCCCTCTCCTAGAGTGGTAATAGCTGCAAGAATCACCACAACCAAACCATTTCCTGGTCCTGTAATGGTCACATGAGAACCTCCGATTAAAGAAACGACAATACCTCCAACGATGGCTGCAATAATCCCAGAAATAGGGGGTGCGCCAGAAGCCAAAGCTAATCCCAATCCAAGAGGAAGGGCTATTAACGAAACAACAAAACCAGAAAAAAGATTTTGTGGAATATCACTTAAAAAAGTTTTAAAAGTATTTTTTTTAGCCATTTACTTTACAATTAATACATCCGTTGGTAATTCAGATAAAATATACTCAATATCATGTGGAAAAATTCTGTCAAAAAAACCAAGTTTGTTGGGGGCGTTCATTATCAATAAATCTGCTCTTTTTACTTTTGCATAATGCCCTATGGAGTATCCTCTTTTCCCAAAAATACTCTGAGTTTTTACGGTTATGTTTTTGTTGTTTATGGTTTCTAAAATATGTTTTACTCGTTGATCTTCCCTTGTACTTAATCTTTCTTTTGCAATATTCGCTTTTCGCAACGTTTTGTCATCACTTACTTTTACATGTAATTCTGCTTGACTTACTTCTTCTACAATAGTTATTTTATTGCATTGTAAGAAATTGGAAATTTGAAACGCTGTTTTGATCGTTTCTTCAGTTTTTTCTTCTTGTAAGCCGTTCACTACAATATGCTTACAAGCAACCCTACTGATAGAGGGTTTAATTAGTAACAACACTGAACAAGCTGCTTTTCTTGTAATTTTTCTAGCAATAGAGCCTACATAATATTTGAATAAATTTTCTTTTTGAATTGCTCCTAGAATAAGTATGTCTATTTTTTCTGAAATGGTCGTTTCAAGAATTACATTCACAGGATTTCCTTCTTTCCAAATAGTTTTGAAAGGTTTTTTAAGTGCATCTGCCTCTGATAAAAGGGTATTTAAAGCTGTTTTTTTTTGATCAGATTTTGTGCCAACATGCACTCCAACCAATTCAGCGTCAAACATATTCGCCAGCCTAACAGCTTCAAAAATATTCGATTTTAAGTTTGGTGAAAATGCAATACCTATTAATAATTTATCAAATTTTTTCAAAAACAGAAAAGTTTAAAGGTCAAGTTATTGGCACAAGATAGGAAACTTTACAAGAAATAAAAAAACAATATTTTTATTTTTATCATACGCAAACATTCTTAAATTTACCAATGAAACGTAAATGTAATATATGTTAGAATTAGCTGGAATTGTTATTTTAGGAATCGTAGCACAATGGGTTGCATGGAAGTTTAAAATTCCGGCAATTTTACCCTTATTATTAATCGGTTTGTTAGTAGGTCCCATTGCTGCCGAATTTTTAAGTGAAGATGGTGGAAAATGGATAGAACCAATTTGGAATGGAGAAAAAGGACTTTTTCCAGGAGATGGTTTGTACTATTTTGTTTCATTAGCGATAAGTATTATTCTTTTTGAAGGAGGGTTGACCTTAAAAAGAAGTGAAATTAAGAATGTTGGACCTGTAATTACAAAACTCATCACTTTAGGTGCTGCAATTACTTTTTTTGGAGCAGGAGTAGTGGCACATTATGTTTTTGATCTTGGATGGGAACTTTCCTTTTTGTTTTCAGGTTTAATTATCGTAACAGGACCCACTGTAATTACGCCAATTTTAAGAAATATCCCATTAAAAAAAGATATTTCTACGGTGTTGAAATGGGAGGGTATTTTAATTGATCCTATTGGTGCTCTGGTAGCCGTTTTAGTTTTTGAATTTATAAGCGTTGGAGGAGGAGGAGCTTTTACAAAAACAGCCTTGATCGAGTTTGGTAAAATTTTATTATTCGGAACTACTTTCGGATTTACTTTTGCACATGCGCTTGCTTTTTCGATTAATAAAAAATTAATACCACATTATTTATTAAACGTAGTTGCTTTATCAGCGGTCCTATTGGTTTTTGTACTGTCAGAAATTTTTGCTCACGAATCTGGTTTATTGGCCGTGGTGGTTATGGGTATGGTTTTAGGAAATGGTAACCTAGCCAATTTAAAAGAGTTACTCTATTTTAAAGAATCTTTGAGTGTGCTATTAATTTCTATTTTATTTATTTTATTGTCTGCAAATATTAATATTGAAGATTTGTTTCTCTTATATACATGGAAAACAGGGGTTCTTTTTATTGCGGTTGTTTTTATAATTAGACCCATAGCGGTATTTGCCAGTACTCGGAACTCAAATCTAAAATTAAATGAAAAGCTATTTATCAGTTGGGTGGGGCCTCGAGGAATTGTAGCTGCAGGAATTGCCTCTTTATTTGGAAGTAAATTAATAAAGCAAGGAGTTGATGGAGCAGAATATATTACGCCTTTGGTTTTTATGATTGTTCTAGGAACCGTATTATTAAATGCTACAACCGCTCGTTTTTTTGCTAAAATGGTAGGTGTTTTTCTTAAAAAATCTGATGCTGTTTTATTCGTTGGAGCTTCTAAGCCTGTAAGATTAATTGCGAATTTTTTAAAAGATAAAGGCAAAAGAGTTATTTTGATAGATTCAAATAAAAGCTTTATTCAAGAAGCTTTAGATTCCGATATAGAGGCTTTTAAAGTAGATGTATATGACGATGAATTGGCTAATAATATAGAATTAAATGATGTAGGCTATTTAATAGCGTTGACAGGAAGTGATCAGGTAAATATGCATGCATTAAACAAATTTTCTGAGAACTTTGGTGAGCAAGGGGCTTATAAGTTAGCTTCTTCAAAAGAGATTACAGAAGCTTCTGATAGCGATCGAGAATCCTTTTTTACACCTCATGATGATTATATTAATTTAAGTGAAGCTTATAGAGAAAACCCAATAATTAACAAAGTGAATATTTCCAATCAAAAAGAATATAATTCATTATTAGAAGTACTTTCTAAAGAGGAGAAATCTATTCCATTATTTGTAGAAAATAAACAGGGCATTTATCTATTGTCAGAATTTGAAAAAAATAAGTTTGCAAAAGAGGATATTACATTGTTTTACTTGGGAAAGGTTGTAAACTAGTGCACTAAGAAATTATTATTTCGTTTGTGTAATAAAGGTTTTCATGTCAAATGATTTTTTACATGTCCAATTCAAAAGTTTGACGTAATTTTTCTAACAAAGGATTTATTTCTTTCATTTTAAGATATTTCTCCTGTGGAGTGTATGCAAATCTCTTCTCTACAGCTTCGTTTAATGTTAAAATGATCTCAATACCATAATTATTTAATTGTTCTCTTAAAAATTTTAAAAGTTTTGGTTTTCCTTTTTTAAATTGATCTTCCATCAATTTATTAGGAACTGTAAATAATATTTTAAAGCCATCTTCTAATATTGGTAGTGCTGTACCAACGATTGAAGCCATACTTTTTTGTCCCTTTTTATTTAATAAATCGATATATTCCTCCCAATGTTTTTGAAGGGTCTTTTCTGTAAATACTTCTTTAGGATGATTGTCATAGTTAACTTCAGTACTCGCTGTTTTATCCTCTTTTTTATGATGTATACTTTTTAGAGATAGTGAGGAAGTTCTTCTTTCTGCAGACTTATAAATTCCTTTTTCTAGGGTTGGTTTTTTTGTTTTAACTTCTTTGAGAGGAGCTATTGTAGTTTTCTTCTCTAGGGGTTTAGATATTTCTTTTGCAGCAGGTGAAAGCGCTTGGAAAAAAGTAGCAGGTATTATATAGTTAGCTGATTTTTTTTTTTCTCCATCAAAAGTGATAGAGGCAATTTGCATTAATGTTAACTCAACTAAAAGTCGTTGATTTTTGCTGGCTCTGTAGTTTAGATCACAATCATTAGCTTTTTTAATTGCTTGCATTAAGAAAGGTATATTAGCTTTTGTTGCCTGGGTTAAATATTTCTTTTTTGCAACGTCACCAACTTCTAATAATGCTAAGGTATCTTTGTCTTTAGCAACTAATAAATCTCTAAAATGACTTGCCAACCCATTTATAAAATGATGTCCTTCAAACCCTTTGCTTAAAACAGTATTAAATGCATTTAATACTTGTGGAATTTTGTTTTCTAGGACCAAATCAGTCATGTTGAAATAGGTTTCGTAGTCTAAAACATTTAGATTTTCGGTAACAGCTTCACGAGTTAAATTAGTTCCTGAAAAACTGACAACTCTATCAAAAATTGAGAGAGCATCACGCATAGCGCCATCAGCCTTTTGAGCAATAATATGGAGGGCGTCATCTTCTGCAGTGATATTTTCTTTTTCACAAATAATCTTGAGATAATTTTTAGCATCCAATACCCCAATTCGTTTAAAATCAAAGATCTGACATCGAGATAAAATGGTTGGAATAATTTTATGTTTCTCGGTAGTTGCGAGAATAAAAATAGCATGTGCAGGAGGCTCTTCTAGGGTTTTTAGAAATGCATTAAAAGCTGCCTGAGAGAGCATATGAACTTCATCAATGATATAAACTTTATATTTTCCTGTTTGAGGAGGAATACGAACTTGCTCTGTTAGACTTCTAATATCATCTACAGAATTATTAGATGCAGCATCTAACTCAAAAATATTGAATGCAAAATCTTCCTCTTCAGAAACTTTCACACCTTGTTGATTGATGTTTTTTGCCAGAATTCTAGCACATGAGGTTTTTCCGACTCCACGAGGGCCCGTAAACAACAAAGCTTGTGCAAGATGATTGTTTCTTATCGCATTTTCTAAGGTATTGGTAATGGCTTGTTGCCCAACCACATCCTCAAAATTTTGAGGACGATATTTGCGTGCAGAAACTATAAAATGCTCCATTAATTTAGTATAATTATAACCAAACAAAAATAGGAATCTCATCGATTTTCTACAAGGAGGTTTCTTAACAAAATGCTAAAGTTGTAAACAAGTTGTAAATAGTTTTATAAGAATACCTAATAGATATATTTGAAAAACATATTTTTGCATTGTAAACTCTAAAAATAAATACATAGAACAACACTATTTTAGAGTATTTGTTAATTGTCTATTTTAATTATCCACATGAAGAATATTTTCAAATTCATTGTTTTGCTCAGTTTCCTAATAATATTGTTTTTTAGTTTTGGTTTTTCAACTATTAAAACATTTCAAGCTGATCCAATAAGTATTTCTAATGAAGAAATTAAAGTAGCCTATTTTGCAAGTGGATGTTTCTGGTGTGTAGAGGCTGTTTTTGAGAGTGTTATTGGAGTAGAGGAGGCTGTTTCTGGCTATGCAGGAGGCCATACCTTATCTCCAACATATCAAACTATTGGAACAGGCAAAACGGGTCATGCTGAAACTGTTGCGGTGTATTATAATCCAAAAAAAGTTTCTTTTACTACCTTATTAACTGTATTCTTTGGTTCTCATGATCCAACAACGGTTAATGGTCAACACCCTGATTATGGAACTCAATACAGATCTATTGCTTTTTATACCTCTGATGTCGAAAAACAAGCCATCATAAAAATAATAGCCAATTTAAACAAGGAGAAATATCAAGGTACTATTGTTACTGAAGTTACACCACTAAAAAAGTTTTATAGAGCCGAAGAATATCATCAAGATTTTGAGAAAAGAAACCCAAATCAAGAATATGTTCGAGCAGTTTCAATACCAAGATTGCTTAAATTTAAAAAGAAGTTTCCAAGACTTCTAAAAAAGTAAACGATGAATTCCTTCATCATATCTATGGGTATGGATATGCGAGGGCTTATTTTTACAGCTAATTACGGTCAGATAGTAATTATTTTAAATAAAAAAAAACCAACACTAACGTTGGTTTTAATCATAATTTTATTTCTGCTATTATTTCGTTTTTTTCCTGATAATCGCTTTATCGGCCAGAATTCTTTTCTCTCTATTTGCAACTTCCCAGGCGGTGTGAAAAATCAAACGTGTTCTATTTTCTAATAATTCATAGTTGATTTTATCTGGAGTATCTGATGGTTGATGGTAATCTGCATGTGTTCCATTAAAATAAAAAATAACGGGTACATTATTTTTTGCAAAGTTATAATGATCAGATCTATAATAGAATCTGTTGGGATCGTTTATGTCATTATATTTATAATCGATATTAATATCTATGTATTTTTTATTTATTGTTTCAGATATAGTATGCAATTCTGTACTTAGTTTGTCTGACCCTATCAAATATAAATAATTAGTATCGGTTTTATGTCTGTCATCAATTCTACCAATCATGTCAATGTTTAAATTACATACTGTATTTGCTAGAGGAAAGATAGGAGCTACATCTGTATAGTACCTGGAGCCTAAAAGTCCTTTTTCTTCACCAGTCACGTGTAAAAACAAAATAGAACGTTTAGGGCTTTTTCCAGCTTTTACTGCCATTTGAAAGGCTTGAGCAATTTCTAAAATAGCAACGGTTCCGGAACCATCATCGTCTGCTCCATTATAAATCTTTCCGTTTTTTATCCCTTCATGATCTAAATGTGCAGAAATAACTATAATTTCTTCTGGTTTTTCGCTACCTTCAATAAAAGCAAGTACATTTTCAGAATTTTTTAATTCAACTTTTGCATTCTTTGTCAGCCATTCTGAAGGTATTTTTTGGAAATAATCAGTGATGCCTTTAGGAGAGACAATGCCCTCAGCTATATAAAAGTTTTTTAAGTAGTCAACCGCTTTTTTTTGTCCAGGTTCTCCGGTGTTCCTTCCTTCAAATTCATTTGAAGCATAAATGAATAAGTGTTTGCTTAAATCTTTGGAGGTAATTGTTTCGGCATATGTTACAACTTCCTCTGTGCTTGTGTTTTTATCAGAGGTGCCTTTGTAAGTATTACAAGCCATAAAACTTATAGCGATAGCAATATTAAGTATTTTTTTCATCGATTAAAAAGATTTTTTGTTCATTATAAATTGCTGTATATTTTTGTTAAAGGTAATTAGTTCTCCAGGAAACAAAGTTTCAAATGTATTTGCATGAATAAATTCACTCGTAGTACCAAAATGATAGGTATCAGGTGTTAAAAGTAGTATTTCGTCAGCCAATTGAATCGCTGAATTCACTTCATGGGTTGATAAGATAACTGTTTTTTGTGTTTCCGAAACGAGTTTTTTTAACAAAGAAAATATTTTAATAGTATGATGCATGTCAAGATGAGCGGTAGGTTCGTCTAAAATAATAATTTCGGTGTCTTGTGCCAGTGCTCTGGCAATCAAAACCCTTTGAAGTTGACCATCACTTAATTCATAAAAACGATTGTTTTTAAGATGTTCAATTTCTGTTTGATGAATGGCCATCTCTATTTTTTCGAGATCAGTAGTAGAGAGCTTGTCAATCCAATTTGTATAGGGTTGTCTTCCCAGTGCAATTATTTCGTAAACTGTCAATTGACTTTCTGGTAAGCGTTCAGTTAATACCAGACTTAATTGTGTTGAAAGCTCTTTTTGGGTAAGTTTTTCTATATTTTTTCCGTGAAGTAATACCTTGCCGGAAATAGCTGTTTGAACTCTAGAAAAGGTTCTTAATAGGGTTGATTTTCCGATCCCATTTTTACCAAGTACCGTAATTAGTTTTCCTTTTTCAATTTCTAAATTGATATCCGATACGACGACTTTAAAATCCTTTTTTAGCGGATATCCTACAGATAGATTTTGTGCTGCAAGAATTGTATTTTTTTTGAACTTTTCCATTTATACAAATAATTTCTTTTTTCTTACCAACAACCAAATTACGATAGGTGCCCCGAATAGTGAAGTAACTGCGTTTATTGGAAGTGTAAATTCACTTGTTGGAAGTTGTGCTACAGCATCACAAATTAACAAAACAATCGCACCAATTATTGCAACCGCTGGTAACAGTATTTTATGATTAGAACTTAAAAAAAACATTCTTGCAATATGAGGAACTGACAAACCTATGAACGCAATTGGACCGGAAAAGGCTGTAATTACCCCGGTTACAATACTTGTAATTAAAAGGATAATATTTCTATTTTTCTTTATATTTATTCCCAAACTTTTTGCATAATTTTCACCCAGTAAAAAGCTGTTTAAGGGTTTTATAAGGAAGATAGTTCCTATCATGCCAATGCAATAGATACTAATAAAAACCTGTAATTCTTCCCATGATAAATTACCCAGACTTCCAAAACTCCAAAATAAGTATTGCTGAATTTGAGAAGCTTCACTAAAGTAGGCTAGAACACTAATTATTGCAGAGGTTAAAGAGCTAAACATTAACCCAATGATTAAAATTGACATGGTGTTTCTAAGTTTATTTGCAGCAATAATTACAGCTGATAATACAAAGAAAGAACCTAAACTTGCCGCAATCGGTAAAGACCAATTTGAGATTGAAGATGATAATAAAAAGCCTCCAAAAACAGAGGAGCCTAAAATTAAAATAGCAACTCCTAAGCTTGCACCAGAGGAAATACCAAGAACAAATGGACCTGCTAAGGGATTTCTGAAAAGTGTTTGCATTAATAATCCACAAACAGACAAACCAGAACCAACTAAAATAGCTGTAATCGCTTTGGGGATTCTAAAATTTACAATTATGATTTCCCAACTTTCTTTCGAGATGTCCCCTCCAAAAAGACGATTAAATAACTCTTTAAATGGAATTGCAACAGAGCCTAAACTGATATTTATAAAGAACAAAATGAACAGTAAAACTGATAAAAAAATAAAATGTATTGTGAATTTTTTTTGCTCCATAATGTCCTATTTATTTTGATGATCTATTTTTTATAGGATGATAAAAAAGAGACTAATTTTTTAATAGCAATACCTCTATGAGAAATGATATTTTTTTCTTCTGAAGACATTTCTGCAAATGAGTTTGTATGATTTTCGGGTTTAAAAATTGGATCGTATCCAAAACCTTTTTCTCCTTGTTTTTTCTCTAAAATAGCTCCTTTACAGACCCCTTCAAAAATAAAATTAGCGTCATTTATGTTTAAAGAAACGGCTGTTCTAAATTGGGCATTTCTATTTGATTTATTTTTTAATTCGGTTAATAATTTTTGCATATTATTTTCAGAGTTGCTGGGCTCTCCTGCAAAACGAGCAGAATATACACCAGGTTTTCCATTTAGGCTTTCTACTTCTAAACCAGTGTCATCTGCAAAACAGTCGTACCCATATTTTTGGGTAATATAATCTGCTTTTAAGGTTGCATTCCCTTCTAGACTCATTTCGGTTTCGTCAATTTCATCATAGCTGTTAATATCACTTAAACTCAAAAGTTCAATTGTGTTAGGTAACATTTCTTGTACTTCTTTGAGTTTGTTTGGATTGTTTGTAGCAAAAACAAGTTTCATAATAATGTTGAAATTTTTTTAATATGGGTTTACAAAGTTACAAAGTTTTTAGTTCCTTGATTTTTTATGTCAGAAAAGAAAAAATCAGCTTGATATAACTATTCGTGATGATATGGTTCATTTTTTAAAATAGTACATCCCCTGTACAGTTGCTCAATAAAAAATAAACGAATCATTTGGTGGGAAAAGGTCATTTTTGATAGTGAGATTTTACCATTTGCTTTCTTATACACTTGCTCAGAAAAACCGTAGGGTCCTCCAATAACGAATACCAACTGTTTTAAACCTGTATTCATTTTCTTTTGTAAATATTCAGAGAATTCAATAGAGGTAAAGTGTTTTCCTTTGTCATCCAATAAAACCAGTTGATCTGAAGGTAGTACTTTTGATAAGATGAGTTGACCTTCTTTTTCTTTTTGCTGAATTTCACTTAAATTTTTAACATTTTTGATATCAGCAATAATCTCTAATTCAAATTTTATATAGTGTTTTAGTCGATTTTGATATTGATTGATTAATTCAATCAAGTGTTTATGATCTGTTTTGCCGATCGCGAGTAATTTAATTTTCATGATACAAAATTATGAAATATGAAGTATGAATTACTATTTTTACCCTAGTAATATAAATGGCGATAATGCAAGTATCGTTTTTAAAAACCATTAAGAATTTATATACTAAAATAAAATAGGGTGGTATTGGTAAATTTTATCTTGCTTTTTTTCAATTAAAAATTCCTTCGACACAATTTATAAGTTGTAATTTGCAAGAAGAAGATTTTACTGAAACAATTTTAACAACATCAGTTTTTGATTGTTGTGATTTGAAAGGAGCCATTTTTGATAGCTCTAATTTGGAAAAGTCAGATTTTAGAATCACTTTTAATTTTACGATTAATCCGGAAAACAATAAATTAAAAGGAGGAAAGTACCGGAAGGAAAATATTTCTGGATTGTTAAATAATTATCAGATTGTCATAGAGTAATTAAATGTCAAAAAAAATAAAAAATAGTTTAGAAACTATCCCTGTTGTAAAAAGCTTGGTGTCGCTTGGGAAACAAATTAAAATTCCAGGTTTAAACGGCATGTCTTTATATGACTTATTGGAACTATACATTATTGGTATTGTTAATGGTGCATTGACATCAAGAGCAGGAGGAATAGCTTTTAGCTTTTTCATGGCTGTTTTTCCATTTATGCTTTTTATTTTAACATTAATACCCTACATTCCTATTGAGGGGTTTCAGGATGGCTTATTTTCTTTTATTAAAGAAGTTTTACCTCCACAAACTTTTGAAGCTGTGAATACTGTAATTTTGGATATCATTAATAATCCATACGGAGGCTTATTGTCTTTCGGTTTTTTAGGGTCTATTTTTTTAATGACCAATGGAGTCAATGCAATTTTTGGAGGTTTTGAATATTCCTATCATGTTACAGATGTAAGAAATATTTTCAAAGCCTATTTTATTTCTTTGGGAGTTTCTTTGTTAATGTCTTTATTCTTAATAATAACTGTTACGCTCCTCATTTTATATCAGGTAGCATTGTCTAAAATTGATCAAACAGGTTGGTTGCACACAAGTGATTTAAATCTCTTTTATTTGGGTAAAAACAGTCTCTTTTTAGTGATGATTTTTACGATAGTTTCTTTACTATTTAGGTATGGGACGAAACAAGGAAAAGAAACAAAATTCTTCTCTGCTGGTGCCATTTTAACCACAGTTGTTACTTTATTTACATTTTACTTATTTGGAATTTATGTCGTAAAATTTGCACAATACAATCAGTTGTATGGTTCCATTGGGACTCTTTTGATTTTAATGTTATTTGTGTGGTTAAATGCGATCATTCTCTTGTTGGGTTTTGAGTTAAATGCCTCCTTGTATAGTTTAAAGAAAAGAAATAAATCCATTACAACTTCTAAAAAATTATAACTTTTTTACGATATTTGCCAATGAAGTTCAATGGCGTTTTTTTAGGAGTGTATTTTTTTTAGTTTTTTGATCTTAGTATGTTTAAGAAATGATTTATTTATAAAAATCAATGCAAACTGCTTGATTGAGCTAAAGACTTTCCTTCAAAATCGCTTTTGAGGACATAGAATTTTAATTCATAATTATTTACATGAAACCAAGCATTCCAAAAGGAACGAGAGATTTTTCTCCAATAGAAGTAGCAAATCGAACATTTATAATGAATACGATTAAAGCCTCCTTTGAAATTTTTGGATTTCAACCTATAGAGACTCCAAGTTTCGAAAACTCCGCTACCTTAATGGGTAAATATGGTGAAGAGGGCGACAGACTTATTTTTAAGATTTTAAATTCTGGAGATTTTCTAAAAAAAGCAGATGAAAATCTCTTAACTGAAAGAGATAGCTTAAAATTAACTTCTCAAATTTCTGAAAAAGCATTGCGCTATGATTTAACAGTTCCTTTTGCACGTTATGTGGTACAACATCAAAATGATATTTCTTTTCCTTTTAAAAGATATCAAGTGCAACCCGTGTGGAGAGCAGATAGACCTCAAAAAGGACGTTTTAGAGAGTTTTTTCAATGTGATGCAGATGTGGTTGGAAGTAAATCTTTGTGGCAAGAAGTAGAGTTTGTTCAGCTATATGATGCTGTTTTTAGTAGATTAGGTTTATTAGGAACAACAATCAAGATAAACAATAGAAAAATACTTTCTGGTATTGCCGAAGTGATCGGAGCTCAAGATAAACTCATCGATTTTACAGTCGCTTTAGACAAATTAGACAAAATTGGGGAGGAAGGCGTAGTAAACGAAATGATTTCCAAGGGAATTACTGAAGTAGCCATAAAAAAAGTACAACCTCTGTTCAATTTTTCTGGATCTAATTTAGATAAATTAGCTTCTTTAGAAAGGATGTTAGCAAACTCCAAAGAGGGGTTAGAAGGGGTAAGGGAATTGTATTTCATAATTAACTCGATGAATGATTTAGGGTTGCAATCTGCCAATTTAGAAGTAGATGTAACTCTTGCCAGAGGTTTAAATTATTATACGGGTGCTATTTTTGAAGTAGCTCCTCCTGAAGGTGTAAAAATGGGCTCTGTTGGAGGGGGTGGTCGATACGACGACTTAACAGGTGTTTTTGGCTTGAAGGATGTTTCTGGGATAGGGATTTCTTTCGGATTGGATCGTATTTATTTGGTTTTAGAAGAATTAGGGTTGTTTCAAAAAGTAACTCTTCCGAAACCAAAAGTCATTTTCTTAAATTTTGATAAAACCAAAGATTTATCCATTATGAAAGCTATTACGTATTTGCGTGAACATCATATTAAGTCTGAGTTTTATCCAGATTTAGCAGAGAGTAATAAGCAGCAAAAACGACAATGGAAGTATGTAGCTAATCGAGAGATCGAATATGTTATTTCTAAAGTAGAGCACAATGTTTTTACCTTAAAAAATAGCCTCTCTGGAGAACAATCAGACCATTCCTTAACAGAATTAGTAAGTAAGTTAGACCAATAAAAAGAAACTTTTTAAGTTATTATCGATTATTATTTATGAATAATACGTTGTAAACACGTAAATTTGCAACTTAATTAAGATTGAAATGTTTGAACTAGACAGCAAAATGAATGACGAGATAGTAGATTCAATAGGTGATAACCATATTGCAACATCAGCAACAACTCCCTTAAGGGAAGATGCTTTTGAAATTTCTGACCAAGAAAAAATTGAAAAAATCCAAGAAAGTGTTAAAGATATTCTACATACTTTAGGGATGGATTTAACCGATGATAGCTTAAAAGGGACTCCTAAAAGAGTTGCAAAAGCCTATGTTAACGAGTTATTTATGGGATTGAATCCCAAAAATATGCCAAAAGCTTCCACATTTGATAATAACTATAATTATGGTGAAATGTTGGTGGAGAAAAATATTATTGTGTATTCTACCTGTGAGCATCATCTACTGCCAATCGTTGGAAGGGCCCATGTAGCTTATATCTCTGATGGAAAGGTAATCGGGCTTTCAAAAATGAATAGAATCGTAGAGTATTTTTCTAAAAGGCCACAAGTTCAGGAGCGCTTAACAATGCAAGTTGTTCAAGCGATGCAGGAGGCGTTGGGAACACAAGATGTTGCTTGTGTGATTGATGCAAAACATTTATGTGTGAATTCCAGAGGGATTAAAGACATAGAAAGTTCTACGGTAACTGCTGAATATGGAGGGAAATTTAAAGAAAAAGAAACCAAAAAAGAGTTTTTGCAATATTTGCAGATGGATACCTTGTTTTGAGTATCCTACAAATTTTTTTTAAGTACACATAAACTATAAAAATGGGTTTATTGTGGTTTTTTTATTAAAATATGTCCATTTTTAACTCTTTTGTGTTCTGAATTAACCATACATATCCCAAACATTACCCAAACATTTCTAGATTATTACCTCAATATTTCCAATAGTGTTATTTCAAATTCTTACTTTATTTAGAGTATGTATTAAGATATAGCTTGCGAAAACATATTAATTTGAGTTTTTTTATAATTTTTTGTATGTTTTTTGTATTGGTTGTGTAATTTTTTACAATTCGTTATTTGTTTATTATTGTAAATCACAAATTTTACATATTAACTAAAACCAATCACATTGAAAAAAATTACATTATTAATTGTATCCTTTTTGTTTTTTACTTCAGGATATTCGCAAACTTTATTAGAGGATTTCGAGTCAAGTCCGGCTACATATTCACTTGTTGCCGATCAAGGTCTTACCTCAGCAACTGTCGTTTCTGACCCAGAAACGAACGGAACTAGGGGTAATGTTTTAGAAATAATTACCTCCACAACAGGTCAGCCATGGCAAAATGCTCAAGCGACTTTAACTTCGGCTATTGATTTAACTACAAGTGAAAAAAGAGTATCTGTAGATATATATTCTACTTCAGCTTTTGTAATGTTAGCTAAAGTTGATGAAACAGGACTTACCCCTTCTGCCTCGGAGAAATCTCATACAGGAACTGGTTGGGAAACATTAACTTTTGATTTTACTGATGGAGCTGATAATACTGCTACAGCATCAGATGCGGTCTATGCTCGTCTTCTATTTTTTCCACTAAAAAAATTAAATGATGGTTTTGAAGCTGTTGCTGTAACCACAACCTATGTAGATAATATAACATCTTTATATGTTGCTCCAACTGGTGCTTCAGATGCTACACTATCTACTATAACATCTGGTGGTGTTGAAATTACTGGCTTTATCTCAACAACAACTGACTATACTATAGGATTAGCTCCCGGATCAGTAGTTGGGGATATTCCAGTATTAGCTGCAACCACAACTGAGGGTACTTCTACAGCTGTCATTTCTCCTGCAACAACACTTCCTGGAAGTGCAACAATAACGGTAACCTCAAGTGATGCTACTGAGAAAATTTATACAATCTCTTACATAATTTCTGGAGATCCATCAACTTCAGCAGATGCGCCTACAGAAGCAAGTGCAGATGTAATTTCTGTGTATAGTGGTGCCTATGCGACGAACATAGTTACAGATACAAATCCAAATTGGGGTCAAGCTACACAAGTTTCAGAAATTGTAATCGATGGTAGTGACCCAGCAGACAACGTTCTGAAGTATGCAAATCTTAATTATCAAGGTATGGGATATGCTACTACTGATGTATCAGGAATGGAATATCTTCATTTAGATTATTATACAACTGACGCTACTGCTCTTAATTTTTATTTAATCGGTGGTGGTGAAACAGCATACGACCTTGCAGGTTCATCAGAATTTGCGTTAGGGCAGTGGGTAAGCGTTGATATACCATTAACACATTTTACAGCAGTAAATTTAGCGGTAGTAAATCAATTCAAAACAGATGGTAATGGAACTGTATATTTAGACAATCTTTATTTTTGGAAAAATCCATCAGCTGGTGCTTCAGATGCTACACTATCTACTATAACATCTGGTGGTGTTGAAATTACTGGCTTTAGCTCAGCAACAACTGACTATACAATAGGATTAGCTCCTGGATCAGTAGCTGGGGATATTCCAGTATTAGCTGCAACCACAACACAGGGTACTTCTACGGCTGTCATTTCTCCTGCAACAACACTTCCAGGAAGTGCAACAATAACGGTAACCTCAAGTGATGCTACTGAGAAAATTTATACGATTTTTTATGCAGAGGAAACTCCATCAACTTCAGCGCCAACGCCTACAGAAGCAAG
>ENA-OQVM01001841-OQVM01001841.1-marine-metagenome-genome-assembly--contig:-NODE-1841-length-26522-cov-4.703838_pt1 | contig 26522 bp, 24 predicted proteins | sample MGYA00237776_ERZ505498 | MGnify/ENA primary metagenome ERZ505498 (study PRJEB26159, sample SAMN06265151) | marine metagenome | isolation source: Helgoland LTER site | place: Germany:Helgoland, sampling...
CGATTCAGGCCGCACTGACCGGACACTTGGTGCTCAGTACTCTGCACACCAATGACTCCCCCGGCGCGATTTCACGGTTAGTCGAATTGGGTGTACCCGCGTTTCTCATTCGTGCCACCGTTCGGGGCGTTATGTCCCAGCGCTTGGTTAGAACCCTTTGCAGTCACTGTAAGCAGCTTGAACCCACAGACGTTGACGGCTGGCAGTCGTTGGTGGGTGATTATCCGATGGCTATGCCTGAGGCACTTTACCGCCCGGTGGGCTGTAAGGCCTGTAGAGATACGGGTTACCGGGGTCGCGAGGGTATTTATGAGGTGCTGGTGGCCGACGCGGGTGTCCAGAGTGTGATTACCGACAGTCATGATATTCGTCAAATTCGAGACCGATCGGTGGTTGCCGGTATGGTGCCTTTGAGAGTGGCAGGTGCCGAAAAAGTTGCTCGAGGTGAAACGACGCTCGAAGAGGTCATGCGCGTAGCCCCTGCCCTTGATGACTGAGCAGGCCGTGGTGCCACCGGTGCTCACCGCCACGCTAGCGAACAGCTGGGCGTATTTTAAAGATCAGTTAGAGGCTTCCGCTTGGAACCGTCTGCAGGTGGCACTGGCAGACCCCACCTTGGCCACTGATTTTGATCGGCTTCTGGCAACCAGTGAATTTTTTCGCGATCAGTTTATTCGACATCGTGACTGGGCGTTGACAGAGCTTGAGGCTGGCCGATTATTTCGCTGCAGCGATCTTGAGGGCGAGTCCTGGGAAGACGCGCTGAGTCAGCTGGTCCTCGATAACGCGAGTGAAGACGCTGTCATGTCGGCCTTACGCGTATTTCGCAACCGGCAAATGCTAAAAATTGTGGCTGGTGAATTATCCGGTCGCGTCACCCTCAGTGAGACCTTTCAGGCGTTGACCCAGTTAGCCGATATTACGATTCAGTTTTCGGTGCGCTGGTCGACCGCTAAATTGTCCCAGCGCTTTGGTCACCCTGTAGGTGAGTGGTCTGGTGAGCCTCAAGAGTTGGTGGTCTTGGGTATGGGCAAACTGGGCGGTGGCGAACTTAACCTGTCTTCAGATATTGACCTCATTTTTTCCTACCCCGAAGCGGGTGAGACTCAGGGAGGTAAAAAAACCCTCAGTAATCAGGAGTTTTTTATTCGGGTTGGTCAACTGGTCATCAAGTTGCTAGACGCTAAGACCGTTGACGGCTTTGTATTTCGGGTAGACATGCGGCTGCGCCCCTTCGGTAGCAGTGGCCCGCTGGTCGTGAATTACAACGCACTGGAGGTTTACTACCAGCAACATGGCCGTGATTGGGAGCGCTACGCCATGATCAAGGCTCGAGCTTTAACCGGGTCGGCCGAAAATCAAAAACCCCTGGAAGAACTCAAGCGCGCTTTTGTTTATCGCCGGTACACCGACTATGGCGCCTTACAAGCGCTGCGCGAAATGCGCGCAATGATTGCCGCCGAGACGCTGCGCAGCAATTTACAAAGCAATATTAAGCGCGGTTATGGCGGTATTCGGGAAATAGAATTTATCGTTCAGTGCAAACAGCTGATCCACGGTGGGCGGCACCCTGAATTACAGGTTCGTCCTCTGGAGGCGGCCTATCAGCGTCTTGAAGAACTGGCGTTTATTAGTGCGGAAGATCGACAAGGGTTAATTAACGCGTACTATTTTTTGCGGCGTCTCGAAAATATTCTTCAGGGGTTGGGTGACGCTCAGACTCAGGAGTTACCGACAGATCCCCTCACGCAGGCGCAGGTGGCGTTGTTGATGGGCCACCCTGACTGGTTCGCATTGACCGAAAGCTGCGAGGGTGTTCGCAATCGGGTGTCTGAGTACTTTAATTCTCTGCTGACCTTGCCCGAGGGTCAGCTGCCCGAGGTTTCTTCCTCGACGGATTTGCAGTACGTCGATTTATCAGTTGAGGCATTAGTAGCTTTGGGGTTTCGCAACGCCACCACCACCTGGGAGGCGGTAGAGGCCTTCATGAGCGGTGGCCGAGTGCAGGCGGCGCAATTAGAAAGTCAGCGTCGCCTTGAAGCTTTTTTGCCTCAGCTCATTTCAGTGTCTGCTGAAACCGTCAATGCTGATCTTGCTGTTACCCGCACCCTCCCTTTTGTCAGTGCGGTGCTTCGACGCAGCGCTTATCTGGTGATGATGACGGAACACCCACAGGCGCTAGAGCAGCTTGTGTCGCTCAACGTTGCAAGCCCCTGGATTGCCCGCAAGCTCGCGCAACGTCCCGAGCTCGTCGAAGAACTACTCCACGAAGATCGACTTTATCGAGCGCCGAATCGCAATGAAATGGCGGCGCTTGTTCAGGACCAGCTGTTACGCGTGCCTGAAGATGATCTAGAGCAACAGATGCACGCGATGGCTGGCATCAAAGATGCCGTCGTTTTGAGAGTGGCCGCCAGCGAGCTTAATGGTTCACTGCCGGTCATGGTGGCTAGCGATAATCTTACCTTTCTCGCTGAAGTCATGGTCGCTCAAGCTATTCAAGTGGCCCGGGCAGAATTGGTATCTCGTCACGGGGAACCTGAGGGGCCGGATGCCGGTTTTGCGGTCATGGGCTACGGAAAGCTGGGCGGTATTGAACTGGGGTATGGCTCTGATTTGGATCTGGTCTTTGTTTATGACGGGGGGCGGGGGGCTACGTCGGGCCCAAAAATTATCGAAAATACGCGCTTTTTCACGCGCTTGGCTCAGCGTGTGGTGCATGTACTCTCCACAAACGTGGCTCAGGGTCGCCTCTATGAGGTCGATCTACGCCTGCGCCCCGATGGCGGCTCGGGACTGCCCTGTGTCACCTTGGGCAGCTTTCAAAAATATCAGCAGGAGTCGGCATGGACTTGGGAGCACCAGGCTTTAGTGCGTGCGCGTCCGGTGGGAGGTTCAGCAGACTTGTGTCAGAAACTAGAGGCGTTGCGGCTGAAAGTAGTCTGTCAGTCCAGGCCTAATCATGAGCTGCGCGATGCGGTGGTAACGATGCGCATGCGCATGTTTGAAGGGGCCGAGAGTCGCCTCGACGCGGCTCCTGATGAGTTTGATATCAAACGCGACCCTGGCGGTATTGTTGACATTGAGTTTGTGGTGCAATTTCTAGTGCTACGACACGCTGCGGACCATCCCGATCTGGCACAGGCCACCGATGTGGTTAATTTGTTAAATGCTCTTGCTGATCATGACTTGCTGTCAGCCGAAGATGCCGACACACTGCGTGCTGCGTATTTGGTGTATCGCGCCGAAGTACATCGTGCAGTACTTGAAGATGTAGAATTAGTCGGTAAGCGATCTAAATTTATGCAGCAGCTTATTGCGGTTACTCAGATCAGGGATCGGTTTTTACCCGGTTTGCCCGCACTCGAAATTGATACAGATAATAGTTAAGAGGAAAAAACATGGACCTGTCTAAACTGAGCGGAAAAATTTGGCTCGATGGCGAGCTTGTGCCTTGGCAGGAGGCAAAGGTGCATGTCTTGACCCACACCTTTCACTACGGCCTAGGGGTTTTTGAGGGCGTACGTGCCTACAGTTCTTCCGATCAGGGCACCTGTATTTTCAGGTTAAAAGAACACACCGACCGATTGTTTCGTTCTGCAAAAATTATGCAAATGGATATGCCCTGGGATAAGGATGCCCTTAACGCTGCCCAGCGCGAAGTGGTTCGTATTAACGAGCTTGAAGAAGGGTACCTGCGTCCTATGTGTTTCCTGGGATCAGAAGGTATGGGCTTGCGGGCCGACAACTTAAAAACCCATGTCATGATAGCCGCCTGGCCCTGGCCTTCTTATATGGACCCCGAGGCACGGAATCGCGGTATTGCCGTGCGCACATCAAGCTACACCCGCCACCATGTCAATATCACCATGTGTAAAGCCAAGGCCAACGGCAATTACATCAACTCAATTTTAGCGCTGCGTGAGGCCATCGATAGCGGTTGCGAAGAGGCGCTGATGCTCGATAACGAGGGCTACGTGGCCGAAGGCAGTGGCGAAAACTTCTTTATGGTGCGTGATGGCGTTATATACACCCCCGATTTAACCTCTTGCCTTGAGGGCATCACCCGGGATGCTATCTTTCAAATAGCCCACGATGAAGGTTATGAAGTTCGCGAGAAGCGCATCACTCGCGATGAGGTCTATATTTGCGACGAGGCGTTTTTCACAGGCACCGCTGCAGAGGTGGTTCCCGTGCGAGAGCTCGATAGCCGTCAGATCGGCGCCGGCGGGCGCGGCCCCATCACTGAAAAGCTTCAGAGCATTTACCTACAGGCGGTTCGCGGTGAGCAGGCCCGTTATCGTGATTGGCTGACGCCGGTTTCTAATTAATGGTTGATGCACCGGTTACCCTAAAAAATTAAGGTGGGTTATGACGCAGGCACCTATTGAAACCTTACCCTCCGGCATTTGTTATCGGCACTGGAAGCCTACGGTGGAGGCTCGTGCAACGGTCTTGTTAGTGCACGGACTGGGGGAGCACAGTGGACGTTATCAGCAGGTTGCTGCGGCCCTGACCGCACGGGGCTTGGCCGTGGTCGCCCCGGACCATTTGGGCCACGGTGAATCACCGGGTCACCGGGTTTTTGTAGCGCACTTCGATGACTATCTCGAAGGCGTTCGTGGTTGCCGGAGGGTATTGGCTGAGAGTTATCCCGACTTACCCTGTTTTGTTTTGGGTCACAGCATGGGAGGGCTTATTACTGGCCGGCTTCTGCTGGACGATCAGGATCAGTATCAGGGTGCGCTGTTTAGCGGCCCCGCCTTTGCGGCGGCGGAAGTGCCACCGGCACCGGTCATGTGGATTGGGCGCCTGCTTGCGAAACTCATGCCCCGGGCCGGCATGTTAGCCCTTGATAGTGGTGGGGTTAGTCGAGACCCGGCCGTGGTGGCTGCTTATGAAGCCGACCCTCTGGTTAATCATGGAAAAGTTACCGCGGGGTTGGGCATTGCCCTTTTTGACGCGATGGATCGTGTGATGACAGAGGCCGACTCTATTACATTACCCATGCTCATTATGCACGGCGGCGCCGATACGCTCGCCGCGCCTGTTGGCTCCGAGACCTTCGCCGCCAGGGTGGGTGCCGCCGATTTGACCCTCACAATTTTGCCGGGCCTGTACCACGAGATTTTCAACGAACCCGAGGGTGAAGACATTATTGGGCGGTACGCCGATTGGATTGAGGCCCGCTTGTCTTGATGTCCCAGGTTCTGGTGTGTGGGGCTGGTGGGCAACTGGGCCAGGAGCTCGTTGCAACCTGTCCTGCCCATTGGCAAATAATACCCATGACGCGTTCAATGCTGGATATTGCCGATTCTGATCAGGTGGCAAGAGCTCTCGATAAAGTGAGGCCTGCTTGGGTGATTAATGCGGCGGCCTTCACCGCGGTCGATGCCGCTGAGTCAGAGCCGGAATTGGCCCAGCGGGTGAATGCCACAGGCCCCGAAGTTCTTGCGCTGCAGTGTCGCGAGCGCAACATTCGCCTTTTACACGTCTCTACAGATTTTGTGTTCGACGGGACCCAGGGCTGCCCCTATGCCCCCGACGATAAGCCGAAACCGCTGGGTGTTTATGGCCGCAGCAAGTTGGCCGGGGAGGATGCGGTATTGGCGGCGGGCGGTAATCCGATCATTTTGCGCACAGGCTGGGTGTACTCGCGCCACGGCGGTAATTTTGTGAAAACCATGCTGCGACTCATGGCAGAGCGAGCGCAGCTTTCGGTGGTAGAAGATCAGATCGGTACGCCCACCTGGGCTAAAGGCCTTGCGCTCACTTGCTGGGGCTTAGCGGACCATGCCGAAGCCACCGGTATTTACCATTGGAGCGACGCCGGGGCTTGCAGCTGGTACGATTTTGCGGCGGCTATTCGTGCCGAGGCACTGGAGTTGGGCCTACTGCAACAGGCAGCTACTTTACTGCCGATACCCGCGTCCCAGTACCCGACGCCCGCCCAACGCCCTGCCTATAGCGTTTTGGATAAGACCTCGACGCGAGAGCTTTTGGGCCTGCCGGGCAGTCAATGGACAAGCCAGTTGCGCGAAATGCTGGTTGACTTAAAACAGCAGGAACAACACGTGAAGCACCTATCATGACGCAATCATTAATGGTCACCGGAGCCGCAGGGTTTATTGGTGCGAATTTTGTTTATCACTGGATTCAGGCGCACCCCAACGATACGGTGGTGGCCTATGACGCCCTAACTTACGCAGGTAATCGCGCTAGCCTGGCACCCCTAGAGGCAGCGGGGCAGCTGCATTTTGTACAGGGCGATATCTGCGACGGTGCGTTGGTCAATCAGACCTTGGCAAATTATGACGTCGATACCTTGGTGCACTTCGCCGCCGAGAGTCACGTCGATCGATCGATTACGGGCCCTGATGCCTTTATCAAAACCAACCTCGTCGGTACCCATACTTTATTGGCCGCCGCTCGCGCCCATTGGTTGACGGGCAGTGGCCGCCCCCATCGCTTTCATCATGTGTCTACCGATGAGGTCTTTGGTTCTTTAGACCGCGATGCCCCAGCCTTTACCGAAGATTTACGGTATGAACCCAACTCCCCCTACTCCGCGAGTAAAGCGGGAAGTGATCACTTGGTCAGGGCTTACCACCATACCTATGGCTTGGAAGTGTCCACCAGCAATTGCTCCAACAACTACGGTCCCTTCCACTTTCCGGAAAAATTGATTCCTTTGTGCTTGACCAATATTTTAGATGGTCGTCCTTTACCCGTTTATGGCGATGGTACAAATATTCGCGATTGGCTTTACGTTGTTGACCATGCCCGGGGCATTGAGCGGGTTCTTAATGCGGGTATACCGGGCGAAACCTACAATATTGGCGGTAACAACGAGTGGGCAAATCTCGCTATTGTGGAACTCCTGTGTGATCACCTCGATGCACGCTTTGCCTCAGAGCCCAATCTGGCGGCACGCTTTCCAAAGTCTCCCGCCGCCAACGGAGAGTCGCGGGGGCTGATTCAATTCGTCGATGACCGCGCAGGCCATGACTGGCGCTACGCCATCGACGCTAGCAAGATTGAAAAAGACTTGGGTTTTACCCCGAGTGAGACCTTTGAAACCGGCATCGCTAAAACCCTTAATTGGTATTTAGACAACGAAGACTGGTGGCGACCCCTGTTACAGCGCGCCTGAAAATACTCTGCTGTTTAGACGTTAAAACGATTCAAAAAGTCAGAGGTCAAATTTGGGGGCTTCAGACCAGCTCCGGGCATTGGCATCTTTAGCCGACAGTTCGGGGGCTTCCCCGTTGACTAAGGGCCATTGAATGTTGAGATGGGCATCGTCCCAAGCGAGGCTGACTTCGCTCTCGGGGTGGTAATAATCGGTGCACTTGTAGAGAAAATCAGCCGACTCGGAGGTCACATAGAAGCCATGGGCAAACCCCGGGGGTACCCAAAGCTGAGTTTTGTTCTCGGCGCTTAGCAGGCAGCCAAACCATTGACCGTAGGTGGCAGAATTGGCCCGCAGGTCAACGGCGACATCGAAAACCGAGCCATTGATCACCCGTACTAATTTGCCTTGAGTGTGCTCAGTTTGAACGTGTAAACCGCGCAGTATGCCTTGACGAGAGCGAGAGTGGTTGTCTTGAACAAAGTCATTGGGAATACCGGCTTCGGCAAAGGCGCGGCGGTTCCAGCTCTCTAGGAAAAAACCACGATCATCGCCAAAAACCTGAGGTTTGATGACCATGACCCCGGGTAGTGGCGTGGTCTCAATATTCATCCCAGTAGGTTCCTTTATCGCGCAGCAAGCCTTCAAGGTAGACGCCATACCCGCTTTTGGCGAGGGGTTTGGCGAGTGCCAGCAGCTGCTCGGCATCGATATAACCCATACGAAAAGCAATTTCCTCAGGGCAGGCGATTTTTAGGCCCTGTCGTTCTTCAACAACACGAATAAAATTAGCGGCGTCAATGAGTGAGTTGTGGGTGCCGGTATCAAGCCAGGCCGTGCCCCTGGACATAACTTCCACCGCCAGATTGCCCTGCTCTAGATATAGGCGATTAACGTCAGTAATTTCCAGCTCTCCCCGGGCGGAGGGCTTAATATTACGGGCGATATCGACGACGTTGTTGTCGTAAAAATAAAGGCCGGTCACCGCGTAGTTAGAACGGGCTGCCTCGGGCTTTTCTTCGATACTAATAGCCTGACCCGTGGCATCAAATTCCACCACGCCGTAGCGCTCGGGATCCTTAACGTAGTAGGCAAAGACCGACGCCCCTGCTTCTCGCTGCGCGGCTAAGCGTAACTTTTTCGTCAAGCCACCACCGTAAAAAATATTGTCTCCCAGCACCAACGCCGTGGGGGCATTGCCAACAAAATCGGCACCCAAAATAAAGGCCTGGGCCAAGCCATCGGGGCTGGGTTGAACGGTATAGCAAATGTTAATTCCCCACTGCTCACCGGTACCCAAAAGCTCGGCAAAGGCCTGCTGATCTCTTGGCGTAGTAATGACCAAAATATCCCGGATGCCCGCCAGCATGAGGGTGGCCAGGGGATAATAAATCATGGGCTTATCGTAGATCGGCATCAGCTGTTTGCTGACCGTGCTGGTCAGGGGGTGTAGCCGGGTACCCGACCCTCCCGCGAGTATGATTCCTTTGTAGGCTGTCTGGTGCATATTTAGTCGTGTCATGAGTTACAAGCTGGCAACGATAAACTCTTCTCTGTGCTTTGTCAGGTTTCGCCATTTGCCTGATAGCTGAGGCGCGCGCGTGCGATTGGGCAGCGGCTTAACGCATCACAGCTCACCTAACCCTTGTCAGCTTTGCTGTCGTGGGCGGTACACAGGATACTTCGCTCTTGTTTGGCATCACGGTCTTCGCGGGGTTAATTCCACTTTTGCTAAGCGGCGACAAGTGGTCTTTTTTATGGGCATTGCTAGTGTCAAAACCTGTACAATCGCGATTTTTTAACGGAGATAAGCTCATCAACGCGTCTGCTCAAAGTGTCGGGCAATCTTTTTCGACATCTGCTAATGCCGAATCTTTATCGCTCAAGCCTCTGCGAATAGCGTTGCTAGGTTACCGCTCTGCGCCGTTTTCTGGCGGTCAGGGGGTTTATCTCAAATATTTAAGCCGTGCATTGGTCAAGCTTGGGCACACCGTCACCGTGATCTCAGGGCCGCCTTATCCCGATCTCGATGCCGAGGTGCAGCTGCAAAAACTACCCAGCCTCGATTTGTATGCCCACGGCCTCAAGTCTGTGAGCCCCGGGCAGCTCCTGAGGGACCCTTTAGCGCGGGCTGAATGGCTGAGTAAATTAACCGGGGGCTTTATTGAGCCATGGACTTTCGGCGAGCGAGCCAGAGACTACTTATTGGCCCATGCCAATGAATTCGACGTTGTTCACGACAATCAAACGCTGTCAGATGGCATATTAGATATTCAGAAAGCGGGTATTCCCTTGGTGACCACCATTCACCACCCCATTACCCGTGACCGTAAATTAGCGCTCGCAGCAGAGCCACGCTTTACGCGTCGAATTATGATTCGACGGTGGCATGATTTTCTGACTATGCAAACCGCTATTGCCCGCCAGCTAAATTATATCGTGACGGTTTCAGGCGCCTCTCGCACGGACATTATTGCCGACTTTGGCGTTGATCCCGGAACCATTGCCGTTATGTACAACGGTGTCGACGCCGACTTATTTAAGCCTTTACCTCATATCGATCGCAAGCCGGCACAAATTATGGCGACGGCATCTGCGGACACGCCCCACAAGGGGTTACAGGTTTTGCTGCGTGCCGCAGCGGCGCTTCGGGCAGCAGGGCGGGCGTTAAATTTAGTGTTGGTCGGCAAGCCTCGAGAGGGAGGCGCCACGGAGAAGCTGATATCTCAACTGAATTTAGAACCGCATATCCGCTGGGTGAGTGGCGTGGATCACGCCACGATTGTTGAGCTCTATGCCGAAAGTACGGTTGCGGTTGTACCCTCGCTTTATGAAGGTTTTGGTTTGCCCGCGGTCGAAGCAATGGCCTGCGGCATTCCTTTAATTGTGAGTGATGGCGGAGCCTTGCCTGAGGTGGCCGGCGAGGGTGGGGTGGTGGTTCCCGCAGGAGACGCTGAGGCTCTGGCGACGGCAATGAGTGCCTTACTCGATGATCCTGTGGCTAGCGAAGCTTTAGGACAGCGCGCTCGTGAGCGTGGCGTCAATGAGTTCAGTTGGGATGTGTGCGCGACGCGTTTGGTGCACTTCTACCGCGCCGCCATGACCGGTGGGTCGGTGGGGGACTTTCTACAACCCGCCGAACCCTTAGCTACGCCGTCGGATGTTCTTGGATGCTGACGGTTGATTTTCAAACCCTTGCCCTAGGCTCAGGGCAAACACTTCTCGATGTCGGATGCGGCGAGGGTCGTCACACGCTGGCGGCTTATTTAAAGTCGGGTGTACTGGCCTTGGGCGTCGATCTGGGTTTAGCCGATCTGCAAACAGCGCGTGGGCGTATTGCCGATATGGAAGCCTATGCACCAGAGGGTGAGATTGAGTTTCTTCAGGGTGACGCAACGTGCTTACCGTTCCCAGATAATCACTTCGATCATGTGATTTGCAGTGAAGTGCTCGAACATATTCCCAACTTCATTGCGGTTATTGGAGAGCTAAACCGCGTGTTAAAGCCCGGTGGCAATCTGTGTGTGAGTGTTCCCAGGGCTTGGCCTGAGCGTATTTGCTGGTGGTTGAGCAAGGATTATTACAATACCCCCGGTGGTCATATTCGTATTTTTAATGCGGGTTTTCTTCGCCAGGAGATTCTCCGTCAGGGCCTTAACTGTTATCGCCAGCATGGCGCCCATGCGTTACACGTGCCCTATTGGTGGCTGCGTTGTTTGTTATGGAATGAGGGCGAAAAGCAGCCTTGGGTGGCCGCGTATCATCGCTTTTTGGTCTGGGATCTTATGGAGCGTCCCGCATTGACACGATGGATCGACAAGCTGTGCAATCCCTGGATGGGTAAAAGCGTGGTGATGTATTTCAACAAGCCTCGCGGAGTAAACCTATGAGTGGCTTGTATTTAAGTCGCGGCCTTTATCCCCGTGAGTTTTTACAACCTACGGTAGATTTTCTGCTGCGTGCCCAGCGCCCCTGGGGTGAGATTCCCTGGTTCGAGGGGGGGCACTCCGACCCCTGGGATCATACGGAAGCGGCTATGGGATTATCGATAGCGGGTGAGTTCGATGCCGCCGAGGGCGCCTACCGCTGGCTGGCAAATACGCAGTTGAGTGATGGCAGCTGGTGGCGCAGTTACCGTGAAGGCCAACCCGACAACCCAGATCGGCGTGAATCCAATTATGTCGCCTACGTGGCTACCGGTGTTTGGCACCATTATCTCATTACCGGCGACATGGCATTTTTACAGGAGCTCTTCCCGGTGATCGATGCCGCTATGGGCTTTGTGCTGAAATTACAGGGCGAGGCCGGGGAAATTGATTGGGCGGTTGATGCGAATGGGGCTCCCATGGGCGATGCCTTGGTAACGGGCTGCAGCTCTATTTACAAGAGTCTTGAGTGTGCTGGGCATATTGCTGCAACACTGGGCGTACAGCGCAATGAATGGCTGGAAGCTCGGGAGGCCCTGGGGGTTGCGCTGCGTTCCCGGCCCGACCGCTTCGATAGAACCTGGGCTTCTAAGTCACGTTATGCCATGGACTGGTTTTACCCAATCATTACCGGTTGGGTGCAGGGACAGCCTGCGATTGACCGTCTCGACGCACGTTGGAACGAGTTTATTGAACCCGGCCTGGGCTGCCGCTGCGAAACTCAAGAACCCTGGGTAACGGTGGCCGAATCTTGTGAATTGACCTTAGCCTTACTGGCGGCGGGTGATCGTAGCCGAGCGGCAGAGCTTTTTGCTTGGCTGACCCAATGGCGCGACAGTGACGGTGCCTGGTGGACAGGTTATCAATTTGTCGAGAAGGTGCTGTGGCCAGACGAAAAGCCCACATGGACAGCGGGGGCTATAATGCTCGCTGCCGATGCGCTCACCGATCACACCCCAGCCGCTAAGTTGTTCCTCGAGGTTTGCGAACCCATCCAGCAATTATCTGTCAGTGCGGTTCGCGACTCACTTAGGTGAGTCGACGCAGTGCCCTGAGTGAGTCAATGGCACCGTAAGGTTCGAAAAGTCCAGAGTCGATGGCGAGTCGCCAAATGGTGAAGGGAGCTTGGCCCCCTTCACTGGCATCAGGAAATACGTCATGAATGGCTAAGATACCCCCGGGTAACACCCGCTGACCCAGGCTACGCCAGTCGGTCAGGGCGGCTTCAAGGCTATGCCCACCGTCAATAAACACCATGCCCAAAGTCTGTGGGAGAATAGCTGCAGCCTGTTTTGTGCTGGCCACAATGGGAATAACCACATCTTCAACCCCGGCTTGGGCAATGTTGCGGCGGAATTCTCGCAGGGTGTCAACGCGGCCATCGCGATCTATGAGGTCGGGGTCATAAAACATCTCCCCGGGCTGGTGCTCTTCAGAACCTCGATGGTGGTCGAGGGCAAGTACCCTGGTGCCGGCCTTTTTCGCCCCCTGTGCCAGCCAGATCGTTGAGCGCCCACACCAGCTGCCAATTTCTAGAACAGGCCCAAGACGGCCAGCCTCGCAGGCGAGCTCAAATAACAATGCGCCTTCGTCATCGGTGAGAAATCCTCGGACATCAGTGCCGGGAGGTGTGGCCATGGGGGGCTCCAAAGCATGCTAAATCGACACGTAGTATACGGGAGGGCGTGGCGATGTTGATTGAATAGCCACTCTCAGAGGGGAGGTTACAAATCCGTCGCGCTGTGAACTGGTAAGGCTTCGCAGCGCTTATAAGGACGGTTTTAATCGTTGTGTACCTTGGGGCTCCCCCGATAAGTGCTTTGTTGAGGGCTATTGCACCGATCGCTGTGCTGGTCGCTGTGCGGGCTCTGGTGTGGGCCCTTGTGTGAGTCAGTGTGCTGATACGCTGATACTTTGCAGGAGTGCTGCCACAATCAAGGCGGCGCTTGCTGAAGAAGCGCCCCTCAAAGTCTTTTGCTGCGTCGGCAATGCCCACAGCAAGCACTGCCGTGTGCTGCAATGGGCAAACCCTGATCTATAGGATCAGGGCGTTGTGCTGTCCGTAGCATCTTGCGTTTCGGTGGCTGATGCTGCTGGGGGTGGGATCAGGGCAGCATCGAGGCGTGCAACATCATCGGGTGACAGCGTCCCTGAGTTCTCTTTAAGCCGCAACAGGTTCACCACGTAGTCGTACCGCGCGTTAGCGTAGTCTCGCAAAGAGGTGTAGAGCAGGTTTTGGGCATTGAGCACGTCAACAATGTTTCGTGTTCCAACATCATAGCCAGCTTCTGTGGCATCTAGGGCACTTTGGGCTGAGCGAATCGACTGCTTGCGGGCTCTGACCCGGGCAGCATCAGATTTCACGGTCATGTGCAGTGAGCGTGCATTGGTAATGGTCGTTCGCTCAAGATTAACGCGGCTTTCTGTGGCCACAATATGCTGCTGGGCAGCCTGTCGGCGCTGGGCATGCAGGCGGCCACCTTGAAAAATAGGCACGTTCAAACGAACTTCCCAGACCTCTCGGGTATCTTGTGAGTCAGGTTGTATCTGGAACAATTGCCGGGGTTCTGAGATTTGGCTGCCGTCGGTATCGGTATCGGAGTACTGATAACTTGCGGTTACCGTGGGTGCATGCCCCATTGAACTAGCCTTGGCAGATTGTCGGGCCGACTCTTCGGCATAACGGGCTGCTGCCAAATCATAGTTGTTGTCTAAGGCCAACTTCACCCAAGCGGCACGATCGGCAGGTGCCGGTGGCTGCGCTTCAAAGTCTTCGCTGAGACGAAACAGTTCACCGTGTGTCTGTCCGGTGAGAATCGACAGTCGCTCCTTGGCCACCGCGACATTATTTTCTTCAACAATGCGTTGCACCTCGGCTAAATCTCGAGCTGCCTCCGCCTCGTAAACATCGGTTATGGCAATAAGACCGACTTCAAAGCGTTGCTGGGTTTGTTCCAGCTGTCGCGAGAAGGCGCGTTCTGCCGCTGAAGCCGCGGCTAAATTATCTTGAGCTCGCAGGACCGTGAGATAGGCATCGACCGTGCGCACAATCAGGTTCTGAGTTGCGGCGGCAAATTCCGCCTCCGCTTGTTTGCTAAATTCTTGGCCTGATTGCAGGTTGTACCAGGCAGAGAGATCGAAGAGGGGTTGAGCGAGGGCTACGTTCCATCCTTCGGTTTCGGTGTCTCGCTTGTTAAAGCCGTCGGCAATAATGGGAATCGTCGCGCCCGTGTTGGGGTCGCCTTCGAAGCCGACAATTTGTGGACTCACGGTCTCATTGACGTTGCCCGAAATGCTGTAGCCGGCGTTGACCTGGGGTAGTAGCGCTGACAAGGCCAAATTTTCTGTCTCTAGATTGGCCAGGTACTGAGCTTCTTGAGCGCGCAGCTGAGCATCGTTTTGTAGGGCCAATTCATAAATATCGAGCAACGTATCGCTGTAGCCCTGAGGGCTAATGGGCATCAAGCACACCACAGCGAGCCCCATGAGGGTGCGGCGGATAAAGAGGGGTGTCATGGAAACTCCTTTAGTGAGCGCGGTTTCGCGGGCCATAGTCTAACACTCGTCGCAGCCCGGTGAAGGTGAACTTTTAACCTGATACGACAGATCCAAAACAATCCGTCGGTGTTTCTATTCTGCGCTGGGCCTCAGCTATTGCTACACTCCGGTTATGGGTCAGAGGTAAAGCAATGAAGGAACGGACGGGTCGTACCCGCAGCAGACGGTCGCGTTACAGCGTAGACATTGGCGACTTGCACAGTTTGTGTGAGACCAACTACCTACGTTTGCTGCGCGTATTTCCGGGTTATGAAACGAACAACTCTGTCGAGATCACGGCAAATCGCGTGACGCTGGTATTTGATGTTGTTGAGCGCACCCGCTATACGACCCTGTTTCGAGTCACACAGCGGGGCCAGCAGGGCTTACCCGCGATGAATTTAGACCTCAGGCTTTACCACGATGCGAGTATGGCCGAAATTGTGGCCTTTCAGCGCCATCGACACTTGGAAGGCCGTTACGATTATCCCAACCCCAACATGTACCAACGGGATGAAAAAATTCAACAGAATCGGTATTTGGCCGAAATACTCGAGCTTTGTCTGGCCGAGGGCCGCCTGACCACCGAGTTCAACTCATGGGTGCCATCAGGTCATGAATAGTGGGTTGCGCGGTGATTGCCTGCTGAAAAACAGCGGTACTCTCACGTTGGTTCAGGTAACCGATGCCCACCTTATGGCTGAAGAGGGGGGGCGTTTACTCAATGTCGATACCGATGACTCTTTAGCGGCCGTTCTTGAGCTAGTCATCGCGCAGACTGCAACACCCGATGCCCTTTTGATCACCGGCGATATTGCAGGTGACGGTGCCAGTGATGCCTATCAGCGTTTGGCGCTAGCACTCAATGCCATTCCAGCGCCAAGTTTTTGGTTGCCGGGTAACCACGATGATTGTGACACGTCAGTAGCGGGCCGTGAGCGCTTTATTCGCACGATCACCAACCCGCATTGGTTAATTGTGATGTTAGATTCACAGCAACCGGATGCTGTGGGGGGCTATCTCTCAGCCAGTGAGCTCGACGCGCTGTCGCAGGCGGTAGATCGGGCTAATCAGGAAGGCAAGCACCTGTTGGTGGCTTTGCATCACCCGCTACACCCGATCGGCTGTGACTGGCTAGACCCCCAGCGCGTTGCTAACAGCGCCGCTTTTGAGCTTGAAGTGCAGCGGTGTCGACAGCAGGTTGTGGTTATCGCTGGACATGTTCATCAAGAGAGCGATCAGGACCATGCAGGCATTCGTTATCTCACAACCCCGTCGACCTGCATTCAATTTGCGCCCAATCAAGTAAATTTTAAGGTCGACGACCAGGCACCTGGATACCGCTGGCTGCAATTATCACCCTCCGGTGAGGTTGAAACTGGCGTAGAGCGAGTAACTGATCGTGACTTTCCCGTAGACTTGGACTCCGGCGGTTACCTTTAATTGACAGGCATTCAGCGGGAGGCGCACCTTGCCGGTCTGCACTGATGTATGGGTTATGAAAAACTGACCTAAAGTTAAATTTCTACCTAAAGAGAATGAAAAACACGAATGAGCCAGTACAACGCTGATGCAATTGAGGTCCTAACGGGGCTAGAGCCTGTGCGCAAACGTCCGGGTATGTATACCGATACGTTGCGCCCTAATCATCTCGCTCAGGAGGTGATCGATAATTCGGTGGATGAAGCTCTCGCCGGTCACGCCGATCAGGTAGACGTGGTATTACATAGCAACGGTGGAATTAGTATTGAAGATAACGGCCGGGGTATGCCGGTCGATATGCATCCGGTGCAAAAGTTGCCCGGGGTCGAAGTTATTTTATCGACCCTGCATGCGGGCGGTAAATTCTCTGATAAGAATTATCAATTCAGTGGCGGCCTCCACGGCGTCGGGGTGTCGGTGGTCAACGCCCTGTCGAAAAGGCTAGACATTACGATCAAGCGCGATGGCAATATTTACACCATGGCCTTTGAGGGTGGTGAGAAAGTTGAAGACCTCGCGGTGTCAGGAAGCTGCGGTAAACGCAATACCGGCACGCAAATTCGTTTTGATCCCGACCCCCAGTATTTTGATTCGCCCAACTTCTCAATGCCGCGCCTGATTCATGTGCTTCGTGCCAAGGCGGTGCTGTGCCCCGGTCTTCGAGTCACACTGCTTGATGAGAAAAAAAATGAGCGCAGCGAATGGTTCTATGAGGATGGCATTTCCGACTATCTGATGGACGCCACCATCGATTATCCCGTCATTCCTGAAAAGCCATTTACCTATCATTTCAGTGGTGAAACAGAGGCCGTTGATTGGGCCATTCAATGGCTACCCGAAGGTGGCGATGTCGTTGCCGAGTCCTATGTCAATTTGATACCCACGGCCCAGGGCGGTACCCACGTTAACGGATTGCGCTCGGGCTTACTCGAGGCTTTGCGGGAGTTTTGTGAACTCCGCAGCCTACTGCCCCGGGGTGTGAAGCTAACCGCAGAAGACATTTGGGACCGCTGTTGTTTCGTGCTGTCATCGAAGCTTCAGGACCCCCAGTTCTCGGGGCAGACTAAAGAGCGGCTGTCATCCCGTGAAGCGGCAGGCTTTGTGTCTGGAGTGGCCAAAGATGCGTTTAGCCTTTGGTTGAACCAGCACACCGACGAAGCAGAGTTGTTGGCCGAGCTGTGTATTAATCGTGCACAAGCGCGCCTACGCTCGGCCAAAAAAGTCGTGCGTAAAAAGGTGACTTCTGGCCCGGCGCTACCCGGCAAGCTCGCAGACTGTACTTCTGAAGACCCCGCTTACGGTGAGTTATTTTTAGTCGAGGGCGACTCGGCCGGCGGCTCGGCCAAACAGGCGCGTAATCGCGAGTTTCAGGCAATTTTGCCCCTGCGAGGCAAAATTTTGAACACCTGGGAAGTCGACGCTCAGGAAATTCTCGCATCCGCAGAGGTGCACAATATTTCTGTGGCCTTAGGAATCGATCCCGCGAGCGATGACTTGTCGGGTTTGCGCTATCACAAGGTGTGCATTCTTGCCGACGCCGACTCTGACGGTCTGCATATTGCGACCTTAATTTGCGCGCTTTTTTTGCGGCATTTCCAACCGTTGGTCCGTGCGGGCCATGTTTATGTGGCCATGCCACCTCTGTACCGCATCGATGTGGGTAAAGAAGTGTATTACGCCCTCGACGACGCCGAACGCAACGGCATTCTCGAGCGACTGGCGGCAGAAAATAAACGCGCCAAACCCAATGTTCAGCGCTTTAAGGGCCTCGGTGAAATGAACCCGGGGCAGCTGCGAGAAACCACCATGGACCCCGATACTCGACGCTTGGTGCAGCTGATACTGGATGCCGATGCCGATACGCACAGTACCTTTGATATGTTGCTGGCCAAGAAGCGCTCGGGTGACAGAAAAACCTGGCTGGAGTCCAAGGGCGACTTGGCGGACATTGCTGTTTAAATCATCATTACCCAATATTTTTCTTTCGGGGAGACACACATGCCGTTTTTAATCCGACTCATCAGCTGCGCCGCCTTATTGTTGATGGCCCAAGCGACCCTTGCCGATTGGCGGCTTACGTCGGCATCTAAGGTGGGTTATGTCTCAATAAAAAATAATGCGATTGCCGAACACAACGTGTTCTCCGGCGTTACCGGAAGCCTCAGTAAAAAAGGCCAATTAAAGATAAATATTGACCTCAGCACGGTCGAAACCCAGGTCGATATTCGCAACCAGCGGATGCGCGAATTGTTTTTCGAGGTCACGCAATACCCTCAAGCGGTGGTGACCGCAGAGCTCGATGTACAAGAGCTTGCCCAGGTCGATTCGGGGGCACCCTTGGAAATTGTGAAGCCTTTCACCCTATCTTTGCACGGGGTTGAGGTCACTGCGGAGGCGCATTTGCGGGTCGTTGCCGTGGGCGGGCGCGCCTGGGTGAGTACGGTGCGCCCTATACTAATTTCGGCTGCTGATTTTGGTTTAGAGGGCGGTGTCGCCGCCCTGCAAAAGATTGCCGGCCTAGAGGCGATTGCCGCTGTCGTGCCGGTGAGTGTCGACCTAAAGTTCGTTAAGAAGTGAGCCGGTCAACGCACGCCTGCACTTTGCAGCACACCTTGCAGTTGACCCTGATAGCGGCCCTGCTTGGTCGCATTGCCGACCTCTCCCGCGTAACTAATCAGCGCTGAGAGTACTTCAGGGTTACCCGGTTGTTCCTGATTGAGCTGTTCTAGCAGCGCGAAGGCTTGATCAGGTTGGCCGGTGTCATGCAGCGCAATGGCATACACATAGCGGTGGCGCGAGCCGCCCACTTCCAGTTCGGCGGCCTTGGCCAGCTCGGTGATGGCGGCCGTGTTGTTACCCTCACGAAACTCCAAAAGTCCTAAGGAGTGGTGCAGCGCGCCGGGGGCGAAAGACATCGCGATACCTTGCTTAAGCAGTGCCCGTGCTTCGTCATCGCGCCCCTGGGCGCGCAGAACATCAGCCAAATTCACTCGGGCGGGGTCTAGCTGCGCATTAATCTGCAACGCCTCCTTTAGTGCGGCTTCTGCGCTACTCGCATCACCCCGAGCGAGCCAGTAGTTGGCCAGCTGGAGTTGCGAGGAGGGCATATCGGCATGTTCGTTTAGGACCCCTTCATATTCTTTAAACAGCGCGAGTAACGGTGGGGCATCTTGCGGCCTTAACTCCTGCAGGGGTGTGGCGGCGAGTTGTTCTGCGACCGCCATACGCACACCTTGAACAGGATCATTGATGAGCGTGCGCAGCATGAGGTAGCGCTGGGTAGGGGGTAGCGGCGCACTGGCACGCACGGCACTGCTGCGCAGCAGGGTATTTTTTGAGGCCAGCAGCATACCGGCAGTCTGGGACAAATCTGGGGGCGCCAAATTGCCATATTGCACAAGTGCAGAAGCGCGCAATAAGGGGGTAGCGGAGGTGTCATCAATAATCGCCTTTAGCGAAGGTCTACTGCGAATATCTTGTCTATGGGCACTTCGTAGGGCCATTGCCGGGTGGCGGCGTGGGCTATCAAATTTAACGCCCCAGTCTCGAAGGGTATCCAGCGCCCAAGAGTCTGTTTGATCTGTATGGCACTGAGTACAGGCATTGGGGCTGCCGGTCATGAGCGATAAATCGGGTCGGGGAATGCGCATGCTGTGATCGCGCCGTGAATCGACCCCCATATACAGTTGCGAGGGCATGTGGCATTCAACGCATTGGGCACCGGCACTGCCTGCGCTGTGGCGGTGATGTTGCGGCACATCATAGGTCGCCGGCATATGGCATTGAGCACACAGCCCATTACCTTGTGCGATTGGAGTATTGCTGTGTGGATTGTGGCAATTGGTGCATACCACACCGGCCTGATGCATTTTGCTCTGTATAAACGATCCGTAAACGTACACTTCATCGCGAATTTGGCCATCCGGCCAATACAGGGGCTCTTCAATAAGCGACAGCCGGTGCGTATCGAGCAGGTCAGCGCCATAATGGTAGTCGCCCAGTGTGCTGCGCCGTGCATGGCAGCGGGCACAGTTGTCAATTTGAATATTGTCAGTTAGCGGGTTGGTACGATGGGCAATACTGGCATTCTCAGCCCAAGCCCACTGGCCCTTAGCGGCGAGGGACATTTTAAATCCGCTGTGAGGCGTGTTGGCCAAGGTGTTTTCTTTGGCCAATGCAACGTGTTGGGCCCCGGGCCCATGACAGCCCTCGCAGCCCACGTTGTCGGCGTCCCAGGTGGTGGCAAAACTGCGCTCACTGGGGTTGTAATGCTTCTCAACGTTGGTGCTGTGACACTCGGCACAGCGTGTATTCCAGTTCTGATAGGGGCCCGTCCAATGCAAGGGGTCTCCCGCCTTAATTCCGTCATCGGGGTAGAGGTGGTACCAGCGCTGTCCCCCTTCAGCTTGTGAGCGGGCATCCCATGCAATGGTTAATGCCTGCAATTTGCCATGACCGATAGGCAGCAGATACTGCTGTAAGGGGTAGACACCAAATACCCAGGCAACCCGAAACTCCTCGAGCTCCCCGGCCGCATTGTCCGTGCGCACCCAAAAGGCGCCATCTTTGCGGTAAAAGGTAGACGTGGTACCTGCGTAGGTGAACGTGGCGTTATCAAAATCCCCAAGCACGGTTTTTTCGGTAACCGCCTGCATGGCCAAATCATGGTGAGAGCCCTGCCAATCGGCAAAGGGCTGTTCGTGACACCCCGCACAGACTTCTGTACCCACGTAGTCACTGTTGGCCAGTGCTAATTCACCCCACACAGTGGCAACTAGCAGGCCAGCAAACAGTCGTAAGGTTTTCATTGTTGGGTGGACCATTTGGGCCTCGTTACCGGTGTTAGATTTGGCGGTTTTGTTATTGGGCGCAAGCTGTAGTACCTGAGCGACGCTTTCATGCCTCTTGACGGTGTGGCCCAACAACCCGGTGCATGCCTCATGTTAATTTAGCGGCGCTTTGAACCAAAGTTGTAGGCTGTAGCTTAACTGAGTTCCCTGCGCCCGAGCACCCATAGGGTGGGATTCCTGACGGATGCGCTACGCCTTTTATCTTGGTAGGAAATGTTGGTAAGTCGTCTTGGTAAGGGGTGTTGGTGGGGGGCACTTGTCCCGGTGGCCGTCTCCAATGTCGGGTTCAGGTACACTGTGAGCTAAAAACGTGGTCGGGGCAGTGGTTTGCAAAGACGCGTGAAAGGAAAACGAGCGCTATGAAAATTGGAATTTTAAAAACCGATACGGTGCGGCCAGAGTGGGTGGGCACCTATGGCGAATACCCCGACATGTTCGAAGCGTTGCTGCGCCAAGTCGATCCTGACCTTGAGTTTCGCACCTGGGATGTGGAGGCCGGTGAGCTCCCCCAGGAGCTGTCGGCGGTTGATGGCTACATCATTACGGGCAGTAAAAGCAGTGCCTACGACGACAAGCCCTGGATCCGTGCCCTTGAAGATTTTATTCGTCATGCTCACCTGGTGAAGTTCAAGGTGGTGGGCATCTGTTTTGGGCATCAGCTGGTAGCCCGGGCTCTGGGTGGTTTGGTCGATAAATCTTCTAAAGGCTGGGGTTGTGGCGTGCAAGTTTACAATGTTTCAGACGCGCAGCTGCTGGCCGATGGTCATGGTGTTGGTTTGCAGTTACTGGCTTCACACCAGGACCAGGTGATGTTGGCGCCCGAGGGTGCTCAGATTATTGCTCGCAATGATCACTGTGATATTGCGGGTTTCCGGATTGGTGAGCACATACTAACCTTTCAGGGGCACCCCGAATTTATTCCAGAGTATTCCCGGGATATTATGGCGCTGCGGCGGGAAATGATTGGTGATGTACGGGTCGAAGAAGGGCTTGCCACGCTCGATTCTCTGGAGCATCAGGGAGTTCGCGTAGCACGCTGGATGCTCGATTTTATCGCATCCCAGTAAGCTTCAATCTTGATCAATAGGGCGCACGATCAATGGGCGGCAGTGACGGCGCTGAGCTGCTAATGCTGACTCGCTAGCATCGCTCGGGAAGGTTCAGCTGACCCCCAGTAATTTTTGCTTGGGTGGGTGCCTACCAGCTGCCGGTATTTTCCATAGAGGCCCAGGGCTCTGCGGCGGGGAGCGCATCCCCGGCTTGAAGCAGCTCCACCGAGATGCCGTCAGGGGAGCGAATAAAAGCCATGCGACCGTCACGGGGTGGGCGATTAATGACGACCCCCTGGGCCATCAGGTGTTCACAAGTCCCATAGATATCGTCAACCCGGTAAGCCAAGTGCCCAAAGTTGCGGCCGCTGTCATAGGTTTCGGGGTCCCAGTTGTAGGTAATCTCCACCAGCGGAGCTTGGTCTTTGTGGGCGCGCTCAACGTCGGCCGGTGCCGCCAGAAATACCAGGGTAAATCGACCCGCATCGCTGTCGTATCGATTAACTTCGACCAGCCCCAGCTTGTTGCAAAAAAAGTCGAGGGTATTGTCTAGGTGGCTGGCGCGGATCATGGTGTGCAAAAATTGCATGGCGGTACTCACAAATAAAAGCGGGTTACCTATTATGAGGTGTGGCCGCGGGTTTGTGTGGTTTATCAATTCGGAAATTAGCGGTTAGTGCGACCTTTTAACGAGGGTTCACGCTAAACTCCCCGTCGGCCCCTCAGTCTTACGCGGTTGGGGCGTTTTTTTCCCTGAAATTGGATAACACCATGTGGTTTCGAAATTTACGTGCATACCGACTACCCGAGCGCTTGGGGCTCGATGCTGAGGCGATGGCTCAGCGCTTAGAATCCCGGCCGTTTACCCCCTGTCGCCCCGCGCAACCCTTAAGTGCAGGATGGGTTCCGGCCCTCGATGACAGCGTGGAATCTCTAGTGCACGCGGCAGGCCCCTATTGGTTACTGCGGCTTAAGCGGGAAGAAAAGTTATTGCCGACATCGGTAATTCGCGATGAGGTGGGCAGCCGGGTGTTACAAATACAAACCGCAGAGGCGCGCAAAGTGCATCGTAAAGAGCGGATGCAGCTCACCGATGAGGTCACGCAGGATCTTATGCCCAGGGCATTTACTCGGGCTCGTAGTATTGAAGCCATGGTGTCTGAGAAAGACGGCTGGCTATGGGTGAACAACGCCAGTGCACCCCGGGCTGAGGATTTTCTGTGTGCTATGCGCGAAGCGCTGGGCAGTTTACCGGCGGTGCTGCCGGTGACCCGTAAAAACCCGGCGGCGGTTATGTCTGAATGGCTGCTCCACGACCAGCTGCCCGAGGGCTTTGAGTGGGGTACCGAGGCCGATCTGGTGGAGCCGGGTGAAGAGGGGGGTGTTGTGCGTGCGCGCAGCATGCTCCTCGACTGTGACGAAATTCGAGCCCATATCGAGTCGGGTAAGCAGGTTCAGCGCCTGGCTTTGGCATGGCAGGGGCGTTTGGAGTTTGTGCTCGGTGCTGATTTGGTCATTCGTCGCCTCAGGTTTGCTGAGGCACTGACGACGGCACACGACGATATCAACGAAGATCCTCTGGCCCGGCGGGATGCCGATTTCCTGCTGATGAGCGAGACACTGGCAGAGCTCTGGCCCGCGCTGTTGCAGGCTTTTGGCGGGCTCGAGGCATGAGTGGGGCAACAGACCCGAGCCCTGGGCGTTATCGGCACTATAAAGGGGGAGCTTACGAAGTGCTGGGCGTTGCCACGCACTCAGAAACAGAAGAGCGCCTTGTGGTCTATCGCCCCCTTTATGGCGAAGGCGCCCTATGGGTTAGGCCCCTCGCTATGTTTGTAGAGTGGGTTGAAGTCGATGGTGAGCGAAAGCCACGCTTTGCCAGTGAGGGCGAAAAAGCTGAGTAACCCACTGATTCATAAATGCTTTATGCAAATTCTTGAGCTTTGAGTTTAAAAGCTTGGAGGTGGCGCAACCCATGCATCTAACTGAAAAACTGATTTGGGTGTAGGGAAGGGGCGTTAGCCCGAGTCGTCAGCAAGCACGCCAACCGGGATAGCTGGCTACTCAAAAACTCACTGGGCATTTAGTCAAAAATGGGCAGGCACTCGATCGAGATTAGGCCGTACCCAAAACTCGGCTGCCACCATCGAGGTGGGCATCGCCTTGCTGGCCGTAAAGCGTCACGCCCACATCGTTACCGCGCACAATATTAATGGCTTGTTGGGTGCGATCGCGCAGTGCCGAGATCAGCATGCCGTTACGGTGATTTAAGGTTTTGCAGCTTTCTCCCGCAGTGCGAATGGTGGAGGCAAGCTCTACCCCGGTGGCACGCTGTCCGGCACTCAGCTGGGGATGATTGGCCACTGAGGCCTGCAAATTCTGTGCGATACCCTCGGCTTCCCGAGCACTCTTTGCCGTCATGTAGCTCTCGAGGGCACTGTTTTTGTCGGCAATCGCAGACTCAAGTCGCTGGGCATCGCTGCTTACCAGGGCATCATGTTCCTCTTCGAGAGCATGCAATACGCGGGTTAGTGCTTCGGCTTCACGGGCCAATGTATCCAGTCCCGGTGCTAAAGTGTCTTGTTCTGCCCTGGCCAGCATTAGCCTAGCTCCTGTTCCTGACGGATTAACGCATCGGCAATTTGGCCTGCGTCAATTTCATATTGGCCATCGGCAATGCGCTGCCGAATCGCCTCAACTTTTTCCAAGTCAACGCCACTGGCGGCCCGTACATCGTCAGCAAGCGCACTGAGTCGCGTTGCCGTGTCTGTTAACTCCACACGGTCGTCGCCCAGTACCGCAGGGGCTTTTGTCTCTGTCGCCGCACCGCGGCTTTCATCGCCACGCGTACTTGCCGCGCGCCGGTCGCTGTCAATGCGACTGGGGCTGCCTGCTCCGGCTATGTCAATTGGTGCCATGATTTACTCCAAGGTGCTTATCTGCACGTCGAGCGGTTCTTCTTACCCCAATGAGCGGTAGGGCGTAAGAAAACTTTAGGATTATTTGCAATATTATCACTGTCTTATCAAAGCGTAACTTATTGGATAATCACCGAGCCATCGGCGGTTATCACGCCTTCAACCCGGGTGCCAGATGTGAGGTTGGAAACCAGTACGCGGTCGCCAACGCTCCCTTTTGCCAGGGCCTTGCCTTGCATGCTGACGCGCAAACCGCCACCACCACTGACAATATTGACCGTTTGGCCGCGCTCAACAAGGACCGGGCTGACCAGGTCGTTAAATCTTAGGGGACTGCCGGCGTCAAGATTGCGGCGCGCCTCCATACCCACCAAATCGTCCATTTCGGTGATGATACCGCCAAAATCCTGTGTAATTCTGCGTTTTTCGAGGACGATGTCGTTACTTCCTATAAGGTCACCCCTCCGCAACGCGCCATTGAGTACCGGCACCACCTGATTAGCCGACACTTCACCGCGTACGTATAAGGTCCACGACTCTTCTCCCGAGCAGCGTACCCCCACACTCACAGCGCCTAAGGCACGTGCTGTATTGGCAGGGAGCGTTGTTAAGGCCTGGGTGCAATTGGCAAGTCCGAGTCGCCCGTCAAGGGGGCGCACCTGCACATCAATGTGTTGATAGCCCTGTTCAGCGGCTCTGGATTGCATGGCCAGCGCGGCCGTACCAGCAATATCTGACAATGAATGAACGCTGTTGTCGGCCTGGCTAATGCCAGTTGCAATAGTAAGGGCGCCTATGAGGGCGTACCGCCAATGTTTTGACATATCCCACCTCGTTTATTGGGTTTCCTAGTGTCTATGCAAATGCGATGCCAACTTTTCCTCTCCACACTTGGACTCGTTATGAACTAGCCCTCAACTAAGGCACCGTAATTCACTACCCACTACCCACTACCCACTACCCACTACCCACTACCCACTACCCACTACCTACTACCCACTGCCAAGGCGGCAAAGCTTGCCGTTTTACGGGTTTTTATTTGCCGCTGATACAGCGCCAAAAACTTGTCGCCTGAAGAAGGCCGGCCTATCTATATGATTTATAACGACTATTTAAGTTGGCACGAGTTTTGAATAGGACATTGTGAACACAGGGAGGCCAAACCATGGCTGGATTTGACAACGCATTAGGTATTTCGCCACAGGTACTGGCGCTGCGGTCGCAGCGAATGAACCTGTTAAGCGCGAACATTGCCAATGCCGAAACGCCTAATTATAAGGCCCGGGACATCGATTTTCGAGCCGCGCTCACTCAGGCAAGTTCTAGTCAGGAGGGCGCGCAGCTGCGTGCAACTCAAGCCAACCATATGACGGGCTTCGAAAATCAGATGAGCGTTAATGCTGAGATTAAGTACCGCCAGCCCAGCAGCGTGCAAGAAAACGGAAATTCAGTGGAGTCCCATCGGGAGCACGCAGAATTTATGGATAACGCCCTTAAGTATCAGGCCAGCCTGAATCTGCTGGACTCACGCATTAAGGGTTTGCGTGCGGCCATTAAAGGAGAATAACCATGAGCCTCTTTGACAGTATGAATATAGCCAGTACCGCGCTATCGGCACAAACCACGCG
>ENA-OQVM01001845-OQVM01001845.1-marine-metagenome-genome-assembly--contig:-NODE-1845-length-26503-cov-6.351472_pt1 | contig 26503 bp, 18 predicted proteins | sample MGYA00237776_ERZ505498 | MGnify/ENA primary metagenome ERZ505498 (study PRJEB26159, sample SAMN06265151) | marine metagenome | isolation source: Helgoland LTER site | place: Germany:Helgoland, sampling...
CCCATGCCTTTGGCAATGTCGGGCGTTTGCACAAACAAATCCATGAAGAGCGTGTTGCAGCTCTGGGCCAATTCCATAAAGAGGTAGTAGCCGGCAATTTTCCCTATCAGAAAAATAATATCGCCATGCATGACGGGGAAAAGGACAAGTTTCTGGAAGCTCTAGATAAATGGACGCCAACTCATCAGTAGCGTTAAAAATTTAAGCGGATTCTAAAACCTTTTCATCTACATGTTTTGTCGAAGGTTTTTTCATGTTTCTAACGGGTTGCACAAATTACTTGCTTAACGGAATGAAAGTGCCTGTAGATCCTGAGTTTGGTTGTTCTTGAACTTTTAGCCTATCTTTTCCATCCACCGCCCAAGGACGGTCAGGTCATAGCCTTTGCCGTACGATTGACCTACACCATCTGTAGACCATCCTCCTATTGCATCTATGATATCAGCAGGGCATTCAATAGCCCTTAGTCTGTCTCTAAGACTATGCCTGAAGCTATGTATTACGCAGCTTTTTGGCACTCTGGGCCTTAGCCACTTGTTAAGAGCCGCACTTGCTGAGTTGGCATTACACTTGGCCTCATTACAGTATTTTGGAAAAACTATTTGGTGGTTAGAACTTAAAGCCCTCTCTGCTGCCCAGAGTGAAGCCCCAACTAACGGTACTTTTCTTGAGCTAGACGCTGTCTTCAACGGCCGCCACGGATGCTCTACAATGTTAATATGGGGAGTTGGGCCGCTTAGATGAATATCAGAAGCTTTAAGCCCACAAGCTTCTGATAAGCGCATGCCAGTGTCGCTTATTAATGCAATAAGCCAGCGAGGCTCGTCATCCAGCCGCATACATTCCTGCTGGAGCAGCATAAGAACATCGTTTGGAATAGGAAGACGTTTTTTCTTCACTTTATCGTCAGGTATAAAGGTACCACTAAAGACATTGTTAGCTGCAATGCCATGTTCTCTGATAGCAAGGTTAATGACCGCCCGAACGGATGAGAATACACGCTTCACAGAAGATGAAGACATTCCTCTCTCAAAGAGATAGTCCCTAAAACGTCCTGCGCTCGAAACTTCAAGTGCTGTCAGATTGTCATGCCCCAAGCAATCTATAAGATAGCGAATGCTGCGCTCCGACCCCTCAAAAAATAAGTTGGTTTTACCATTTCCCTTTAAGCGATGATAAAGAGCAAGGGCGTCTGTTATCTTAAAGGCGTTGGCCTGTTTTAGGTCGTTAGTCACCTGAGTAGTAACACCAAGCTCTTTTGAATAGAGCATTTCCATTCTCAAGCTATCCCAATACCTCTCTAATCTATCTGACAAAGCCGCTGCGGATTTAGCCGCTTTACTCTCTGACTTTGTTCTTAAAGAGACTTCAATCTTCTTCTTATTAAATCGATGACGAAGGTCAGATGGAACTGACCGACTGAAGTAAAAAGTATCGTTTCTTTTGTAAAAGTATACCGGAGACCTTACCCACACCATGACAGAACAAACTCCTGTTCCAAAACGTTAATCGTTTGAAAACAGTCACTTGCATCTTGGACCAAGGTCCTTGGAACTAGGAAATGGTGCCCAGAAGAGGACTCGAACCTCCACGACCTAACGGCCACTGGCACCTGAAGCCAGCGCGTCTACCAATTCCGCCATCTGGGCACATTAACATCACAATCGGCGGTGAGCCTCTATCTGTCATGTGGGCTGTGACCATAGCCGATAAAATCGGGGTGTCAAACGCTTTTCAAGCCAGTGACAGGCAACCCCCCATTTTACCTGTCCTAGCATGAGCCCTGCGATTTTTTGTCTCTTTTGGTTTGCCGCGCAACCTGATAGAAAAGGGCCGTGAGTTATCGATGGTTAGCCGTAGGGGAGTATCAGTCCCCGCGGCAACAGGCAGGGGAAATAGGATATGGGCTTTCTGGATGGCAAGACGGTCACGCTAATTGGTGGGTCTGGTTTTATTGGGCGAGCGCTTGTTGAGAAACTGGCCCGCGCCGGGGCGCGCATCCTTGTATTGGGGCGTAATGCTGAGCGTGTAAAACGCATGAAGCCGCTTGGTGCTGTTGGTCAGATTACAGCTTTGTCTGGTGATGCAACTGATGAAGCCACCTTGCGAGCTGCCATCACGCCAGCAGATATTGTGATTAACCTTGTCGGCATTTTGAGCCCGTCAGGCCGTCATAATTTTGAGCTTATGCATGCGACTTTACCGGCTCAGATTGGACAAATTGCGTCTGAGACAGGGGTCAGCCAGTTGATTCATTTCTCGGCGCTTGGCGCAGATATGAAATCAAACTCTGTTTATTCTCGCACGAAAGCTGAAGGCGAGCGGGCATTACTTCGCCAGTTTAAAACGGCTGTTATTCTGCGGCCATCTGTTGTGTTTGGTCCGGGGGATAGTTTTTTCAACCGATTTGGTCAGATGGCAATGATTGCGCCGGCTCTGCCGCTCATTGGGGGCGGCACAAACAAAATGCAGCCTGTTTTTGTGGGTGATGTTGCTGATGCTGTCATGACAATTCTTGACCCTAATTTTTCAGGTGACCAGTTCTTTGAGCTTGGTGGGCCAAAAGTTTATACATTCAAAGAATTGATGGAACTGACGCTAAAGGCTGTGGCGCGGAAGCGTTTACTATTGCCTGTGCCTTTTGCTGTGATGTCACTACCTGCCTTTTTTGCAGGGTTTCTGCCAAGCCCGCCTGTGACGCTTGACCAGTTAACATTGCTGAAGACAGATAATATCTGTTCTGCAAAGGCAAGCGGTTTTGCTGAGCTTGGGATTGATCCCCGTGCAGCTGAAATGATTGTTGGCGAGTATCTTGCGCCCTTCCGCCCTGGTGGACGGTTTGCGGCACAAAAGAGCTAGGCTCTAGCCGCCTATCGCAAGATAGCCAAGCAGCACAATACCAAGGCCAAGCCGGTACCACACAAAAGCCGAAAAATCTGTTCGTGACAGCCAGCCCATCATCCAGCGTATGGCGCCAAGCGCAAAAATAAAAGACAGCACCGCAACAATACCAGCTGATATGAGCTGGTCTTTTTGGGGCGCTGCAGCAAGGCTCGCGCCTTTTACAAGACTTGCGCCGGCAATCACTGGCAATGAGAGTAACAGTGAGAAGCGGGCAGCACTCAATCTGTCATATCCGAGCTGGCGCGCCATTGTCATGGTAACGCCGCTGCGCGAGGCCCCTGGAATCAGGGCGATGACCTGAGCAAGGCCAATATAACAAGCATCCCGCACACTAAGCTGGCGCCAGTCAATCACATGATGGCCTGATTTATCCGTATCTTGGGGCGCTGTAGCACCTGTTATGTCATGCAAAATAGGCCCTTTATCAGCCAGAAAAAGCCAGCCCGCACAGATAAGATTAGCAATCGCTACGGTCATGGTCAGGCGCAAAAAGGAAGGGTCTAGAAATTCAACAAACAGCCCGACAATAATCACCGGCAGGCTGGCAAGAATAAGAATGCCAACCAGATATCGTGCACCAATCGCCTGGTCGGTACGTGTGCCAGCAGGACTGAAAAGACCGCTTAGCATCTCGGCAATATCGCGGCGCAGATAAACCATCACAGCAATCATTGTCCCGGCATGAGCCGCAACATCCAGCGTCTGACCTTGGTCAGGAAGGCTGGTGAGATTCGGCAACAACACAAGATGTCCCGATGAGGATACCGGCAGAAATTCGGTAATGCCCTGAATGGCAGCAATGAGCACAAGATGGAGATAAATTATCATAATAAAGAGGTTCCTAGTTGTAGGGTCACAATATCGTGTTTGGCATCCGATACGCAAGGCCTACACCCACTGGCGTCTCTTTGACGCTGTTAAGTAGGTCCGATATAGGACTAAATAGGCTGGAATGAATCGGAAATCAGGAGATGTTTTTGACTTCACCTTGCCTTTTACGATAAAATGGGTAATGATAGTTGACCATTTTATCGGGTGTTCCACTTTTTATAAAAAAAGAGAGCGTAACCCTAACGGGAGTAAAGTCATGGCGAAGAAGATGCTACAATTTATCTCGCAGCAGAAAGAAATGCCGAATAAGCGAGGCGCGCAGGCGCGGACAGAAGATTTCGATGAAATCTATGCTGACTTTTCTGCTGAAAGTGCTGAAGAGCAGGCCAGCCGTTGTTCTCAATGCGGTGTGCCTTTTTGTCAGGTGAATTGCCCGCTTCATAACAATATCCCGGATTGGCTTATGCTGACGGCTGAAAACAGGCTTCAAGAAGCTTATGAAATGGCCGCATCAACAAATACTTTCCCCGAGATTTGTGGCCGGATTTGCCCGCAAGACAGATTATGCGAAGGCAATTGTGTCATTGAAAAGGGCTTTGAGTCTGTTACGATTGGCGCTGTTGAAAAATATGTCACTGAAACAGCCTTTGAAGAGGGCTGGGTAGCCCCGATTGAGGTTAGTCATGAGCGTGGCCAGTCTGTTGGTATCATCGGGTCAGGTCCTGCCGGTCTTGCTGCAGCAGACTTATTGCGCCGCAAAGGCTATCAGGTCACTGTCTATGACAGATATGACCGCGTTGGTGGCTTGATGATTTATGGTATCCCCGGATTTAAGCTTGAAAAAGAAATCGTAACGCGCCGTGCCGCCCTGCTAGAGCAAGGCGGGATTAAGTTCGTACTAAATTGCGAAATTGGCAAAGACATTACCTTTGATGAGTTGCGTGAAAAGCATGATTCAGTGCTGATCGCCACAGGTGTGTATAAGGCCCGTGACATTAAAATTCCGGGTATTGGTCTTGATGGCGTGGTACCGGCGCTGGATTATCTCACAGCTTCAAACCGTAAATCACTTGGCGATGATGTCGCTCATTATGAAAATGGCACCCTCAATGCGGCTGGAAAGGACGTTGTTGTTATTGGCGGCGGCGATACGGCTATGGATTGTGTGCGTACCGCTATCCGGCAGGACGCCAAATCTGTGACATGCTTATATCGTCGTGATAAGGCAAATATGCCAGGCTCACAGCGCGAAGTGCAGAATGCCGAAGAAGAAGGTGTAACCTTTCAGTGGCTGTCTAGCCCGCATGCTTTGCTGGGTGATGGCACTGTTAACGCTGTTAGAGCCCAGCGTATCCATTTGGGCCAGCCAGATGATACAGGCAGGCAAGTGCCAGAGACCATCGATAACTCAGATTTCGATTTATCAGCTGACCTCGTGATTAAAGCGCTCGGATTTGATCCTGAAGACTTACCAAGCCTGTTTGCGCAAGATGCCTTGAAGGTAAGCCGGTGGGGTACGGTCCAAATTGACTGGAAAAGCATGATGACCGGCATGCCGGGCGTATTTGCAGCTGGCGATATTGTGCGCGGCGCCTCGCTTGTCGTCTGGGGCATTCGTGATGGTCGCGATGCCGCTGAACAGATGCATAATTTTATGGAAGCAGCGTTACGCGGTGAAGACCGCGCCGCTAGCTAGTCGAATTTTTTTTGATGGAGATTGAAATGAACGATCAGTCCACACCGCGCACTGCTTTTGATGCAAAAAAATATATTGCAGACCGCAAGGCAGCAGAAGCTCGCCTGATAGATGCCGGAGCCTATCATCCGGATATGGAACATGATGCCTGTGGTGTTGGTTTTATTGCCGCTGTTGATGGCGAGCCGCGCCGTGCAGTTGTTGATGCTGCTATTGAAGCGTTGCAGTCAATCTGGCACCGCGGCGCTGTAGATGCTGACGGGATGACAGGTGATGGCGCCGGCATTCATCTGGCTATTCCGCGTGATTTCTTTATCGAACATATCGGGCGTACGGGCCATAAGGATGATGGCGGCAAGCTGGCTGTTGGTATGGTATTCCTGCCGCGCGATGATATCGGCGCTCAGGAAACTTGTCGCTGTATTGTTGAGCAGGAAATTCTGAAGCAGGGCCACTTTATCTATGGCTGGCGGCAGGTGCCGGTAAATATTGATGCTCTTGGCGATAAAGCGATGGCAACCCGTCCCGAGATTGAGCAGATCATGTTCTCTATGCCGGCAGACCTCAGCGCTGAAGAAGCTGAGCGTCAGCTCTATATTGTGCGGCGCAGGATAGAAAAAGCAGTGCTGGCAGAATTAGTAACTGATTTTTATATCTGCTCCTTATCGACGCGCTCAGTCATCTATAAAGGCATGTTTCTAGCAGAACAGGTAACAGCGTTTTATCCAGATCTGCTGGATGAGAGATTTGTGTCTAACTTTGCTGTTTATCATCAGCGCTACTCAACCAACACATTCCCAACATGGCGTCTTGCCCAGCCCTTCCGGGTGCTTGCCCATAATGGTGAAATTAACACAGTCCGCGGCAACATGAACTGGATGTCCTGTCATGAAGATAGGATGGACAGCCCGCTTTTTGCTGATGGGATTGCTGATTTAAAACCAGTGATCGCCAAAGGTAGCTCTGACTCTGCAGCGCTTGATTCTGTGTTTGAGCTATTGCTGCAAGGCGGACGCTCTTTGCCAATGGTAAAGACTATGATGATACCTGAGGCTGTTGATGTGAGCGGCGATAGCGAGCTTGCAAAGCTGTATGCCTATTGTAATTCGGTAATGGAACCATGGGATGGCCCGGCGGCAATCGCGGCTGTTTCAGGCGACTGGGTTATTGGCGGCATGGACAGGAACGGTCTGCGTCCAATGCGTTACTCGCTTACCAATGATGGGCTACTGATAGCTGGGTCCGAAACAGGAATGGTTATCATCGATGAGAAACGGATTCTTGAGCGTGGCCGTCTTGGGCCGGGCGAGATGATTGGCGTTAACCTAAAAGAGGGGCGGGTCTTTAAAGACACCGAACTGAAGACTGAATTATCTCAGTCTCAGAACTGGGGAGACTGGATTAAGCGCGCCAAACCAATGGATGATTTGCTGGCCAAAGCGAAACCTGTTGAAGGTGCTGCGCCAAGCGATGAAGAGCGTCGCCGCCGTCAGCTTATGTCTGGCTGGACGATGGAAGATATGGAACTTATTCTGCAACCAATGGCGGTCGGCGGCAAAGAAGCTGTTGGCTCCATGGGTGATGATGCGCCGCTTGCCGTACTCTCTGGCCGGTATCGTGGCCTGCATCACTTCTTCCGGCAGAATTTCTCACAAGTAACAAACCCGCCGATTGACTCGTTGCGCGAACGTCATGTGATGACGTTGCGGACACGCCTTGGCAATCTTGGCAATATTCTGGATGAAAGCCCTGAACAGTGCGAACATCTGGTACTAAACTCGCCTATTATTATCAATAAAGAATGGGATGCGCTGCTTCAGCATCTCGGCGATAAGGCTATTGAGATTGATTGTAGCTTCCCGGCATCATCAGGAACTGATGGGCTCAAAGTCGCCATAGACAGAATCCGTCTCGAAGCAGAAAATGCTGTGCGGGGCGGGTGTGAGCATGTGATGTTGAGCGATAGGGCAGCGAATGAAGATCGCGTGCCATTGCCAATGGTGCTCGCAACTGGTGCTGTTCATTCTCATCTTGTTCGCCAGCAATTACGGACATTTGCGTCAGTTAATGTTGCCTCTGGCGAATGTCTTGATGTGCATCATTTTGCTGTTTTGATCGGCGTTGGTGCGACAACTATCAATGCATATGCAGCTGAATGGACCATTCAGGAACGGATGGAAAAAAATCTGCTTGAAGGCCTGACACTCGCAGAATCCGTTGCTAATTTCCGCAAAGCAATCGAAGATGGATTGCTTAAAATCATGTCGAAAATGGGTATTTCGGTTATTGCCTCATATCGGGGTGGATATAATTTTGAAGCCCTTGGGCTGTCACGTGCCTTAGTGGCTGACTTCTTCCCGCCAATGTCATCACGAATATCAGGCTTGGGGCTGAGCGGTATTCAGTCGCGCATTATGGTGATGCATACTAAAGCCTATATCGAGTCGCTCTCCTTCCTGCCTGTTGGTGGACTGTTCCGCTATCGTAAATCAGGTGAGCGTCATGCCTTTGATGGACAGATAATCCACGCAATGCAGCATGCCTGTGATACCGGCTCCTATGAAAGCTGGAAAAAATACAGCCAGATGGTAACACGCCAAGGGCCGGTCAATTTGCGTGATCTCATGGATTTTGATTATAAAAATCCGCCTGTGCTTGTCGATACTGTAGAAAGCATCACCGATATCCGTAAACGTCTTGTCTCGCCGGGTATCTCGCTTGGGGCTTTGAGCCCTGAAGCACATGAGACACTCTCGATTGCGATGAACCGTATCGGCGCTAAATCTGATTCAGGTGAAGGTGGTGAGGATTCGTCACGCTTTCGGTTGCGCGAAAATGGCGATAATCCGTCAAGCGCCATCAAGCAGGTTGCGTCTGGCCGGTTTGGGGTTACAGCTGAATATCTGAATAATTGTGAAGAGCTCGAAATCAAGGTTGCCCAAGGCGCAAAGCCGGGCGAAGGTGGACAGCTTCCGGGTATTAAGGTGAATAGCCTGATTGCCAAGTTACGGCATTCAACGCCGGGCGTTACCCTGATTTCACCGCCGCCGCATCACGATATCTATTCAATCGAAGATTTGGCGCAGCTTATTTATGATCTGAAACAGATTAACCCTAAGGCCCGCGTCTGTGTGAAGCTGGTTGCGTCTACCGGTATTGGAACGATAGCGGCAGGCGTGGCAAAAGCAAAGGCAGATACGATTCTGATTTCCGGCCATGGCGGCGGAACAGGTGCTAGCCCGCAATCTTCTATTAAACATGCTGGCATGCCATGGGAAATGGGCCTCTCTGAGGTGCATCAGGTATTGTCGATGAATGGGTTGCGAAGCAAGGTTGTGTTGCGCACGGATGGCGGGCTTAAAACAGGCCGTGATATCGTTATGGCAGCGATGCTGGGCGCAGATGAATATGGAATTGGTACATCAGCGCTCGTTGCGATGGGCTGTATCATGGTGCGTCAGTGCCATTCCAACACCTGTCCTGTGGGGGTCTGTACACAGCGTGACGATTTGCGCGCAAAATTTGAGGGAACGCCTGAAAAGGTTGTTCAGCTTTTCACCCATGTGGCAGAAGAGGTGCGTGAAATTCTTGCCTCGCTTGGCTTCCGGTCGCTCTCAGACGTTATTGGCCGCACTGACTTGCTTAGTCAGGTATCGCGCGGTGATGCGGCACTGGATGACCTCGACCTTAACCCAATTCTGGTTCAGGCGGTTGCAACTGGTGTTGCTGGCTATCAGGGCGGTGAGGGCCGGATTGAAGTCGCTGATACCCTTGATGCTCTCATGGTCAAGGATGCAAAAACAGCACTTGAAAATGGCGGCAAGATGCAGCTTTCCTACAATATTGAAAATACCCAGCGGGCCATTGGTACCCGGTTATCATCTCATATCGTGCGCCGGTTCGGAATGACTGGATTGCGCCCCGGTCAGATTACTGCTCGGCTACGTGGTCCGGGGGGACAGTCCCTTGGCGCGTTTGCTGTTCAGGGCCTAAGGCTGGATGTTATTGGTGATGCAAATGATTATGTTGGTAAGGGCTTATCCGGCGGGATGATTACGATACGCCCATCTGCTTCTGCTGCATTTGTTGCCGAACGGAATACGATTATCGGTAACACAGTCCTTTACGGCGCAACATCAGGTATGCTTCTTGCGAACGGTCAGGCGGGCGAGAGACTATGTGTCCGTAACTCCGGTGCGACAGCGATTGTTGAAGGATGCGGGTCTAATGGCTGTGAATATATGACAGGGGGCGAAGTTGTTATTCTGGGCAGAACAGGCCCTAATTTCGGCGCCGGTATGACAGGTGGTATGGCGTTTATTTATGATGAAGATGAGCTGTTTTTATCACGGGCAAACCCTGAAACGCTGCAGATTGCGCCTGTTGCAACGGCCTATTGGCAAAAGCATCTAAAGGCACTGATAACCCTTCATGCAGCCGAAACAGATTCTGCGTTGGCAAAACGGTTGTTGAATAATTGGACAACAGAGGTCAAAAGGTTCTGGCATGTTGTGCCAACCGAAGTTCTTGGTATGCTTCCTAATCCGCTATCTGATGTTGAGCAGGAAAGTGTCCGCGCTTAATTCAGGTGGCATAAGGTCCACATAGATAAGGCGCCAAAAATGGCAGACCAGATAATTGCCCATATCCGCAGACAGGTGGATGGAGATACGGCTGATATTGCACGGCTCATGTGTGCAACCTTTGGTGCTGAGCGCACAGACAGGTCAGTCTGGCATTTGCGCTTCGGCCCAGCTGTCGAAGAATTGTGTTTTATTGCCGAATTAGACGGGCAGGCAGTTGCTTCGTTGCGATTCTGGGAAGTTCTTGTTGCTGGACGCCGCCAGCTCCTGCTTGGACCGCTTGCTGTTGACCCGCAGTTGCAGGGAAAAGGTGTTGGCAAGTCATTGGTAAGAGCCGGCCTGTCCCATGCTGAACGACTCAAAAGCTGGGATATTGTTTTTGTCTCGGGTGATCATGATTATTATCCGCGCTTTGGGTTTCAGCTGGCGCCTGCTAAGCGTTTTATCTGGCCTGGGGCTTTGGAGCAGGGCCGCTTACATCTGCTGGAACTCTCTAAGGAAGGGGAGGCCACTCTTCCTGTTGGCCCGATTGCCTTGCTTGCCTGTCAATTGCCTAGCGCTTGAACTGGGCTCCCAATAAGGTGAAATAAGGAAGCGTAAACCCACTACAGAGCAAGCTGGTAAGGATGGGCTTGTAAGCAAATCCTAATCATTGTAAATTTTAAGCTTCGCGGGTCACGACTATCCAGAAGTAAGGGTAATATCATTCAGCGCGTCTCGTGACCTCTAATCTTAGGCTTATTATGGCAACACTTCATCACTATCCACTTTCTCCGGCAAGCCGGTTTATTCGTTTACAGTTTGGGGAATATGACCTTGATGTAAGCCTACGCACACAAGTGCCATGGATGCGTGACGAGGCATTTCTGACCCTAAATCCAGCAGGTGACCTTCCTGTTCTGGAAGATGATGATTTTGGCGTGATTTCGGGTGCTCGGGTTATCAGCGAATGGGTTGAAGAGGTTATCGAACAGGCGCGCCTGATGCCGCGAACGCCGGGTGAGCGCGCAGAAGTACGCCGGCTCATTGACTGGTTTGAAATTAAATTCACCCAAGAAGTCTCTGGACCTCTGTTGCGGGAAAGAGTGATTAAGCGATTTGATAAAGGCCAGTCAGCATCCTCCGAGATTATGCGGGCAGCGCTGTCAAACGCGCAAACTCACCTTGGCTATATTGACTGGCTTGCGGCTCAGAATCCATGGCTTGCAGGCCCTGATATGGCGTTGTGCGATCTTGCCGCCGCTGCCCATTTATCTGTTCTTGATTACTTTGGCGATGTGAATTGGGACAAACATACAGATGCTAAAATGTGGTATATGAAGCTAAAATCACGCCCTAGCTTCCGCCCCTTGCTGGCTGATGTCCTTGTTGGCATGCCGCCAGCTAGTAGCTATTCTGCGCTAGATTTTTAAGCAGTTCCCCCAGTCTCTGTTCCCAGTCTCTGTTTTCAGTATCTATTTTCAGGCTTTGTTCTCAGGCTCTGCTTTTATCTGAGCGCGCATGACCCGAACAGACTGACAGATTGCAGCAAGCTGTTCAGGTGATGAGAAGCGATGCCCTGCCATCTTATCAAAATGCAGTGTGACAGTCTCTGATGCCAGTGTTTCAGATAATGAGATAGCTGTCTGCCAAGGCACCTCATTATCTTGCATGCCGTGAAACAGACAGACCGGAATTGTGAGGTTAAGAGGCGCTGTCATAACAAGGTTATTGCGCCCGTCTGTAATCAGAGGATAGGGGTAGATGACATCTTCATCAGCATAGGGGTTGGGCAATGCTATTTTGCCTGTTTTCATCATTTCCTGTTGCTGTGTGTCATCTAGCTCATTCCAGATAAGCGTTTCGGTGAAATCTGGTGCAGCAGCAATGCCGATAAGGCCAGCAATGCGGGATGGGCGTGCCCGCGCTGCTGTTAGCATCACCCAGCCGCCAAGAGAGGAGCCGACCAGAATTTGTGGGCCTGTGGTGACCTCATCTAGAATCGCAAGGCAGTCATCTGTCCAGCGGCTAATCGTGCCCTCTCGAAAATCACCATCCGAAGCGCCATGTCCGAAATAGTCGAAGCGGGTAAATCCAAATCCGTCTGTTTCTGCAAGATGCTGAAGCGTCAGCGCCTTTGTCCCATTCATATCAGAGCCATGCCCGCACAGGAAAATAACGCCTGGCTCGGTAGCGCTTACCCTATCTTGATAGATCGAATGATAGGCCAGTTTTTCGCCATTTTTCAGAGCAAGATAATGCGGTTCCAGATTATGTGGGTCAAATTGGGCGGGCATTTTTATCTTCCTTTTGCGGCATGGTGATACAACAATATGGGTGGTTAGATTTTTAGTTTAAATCTATGCTGGAAACTCACGCAAGAAAACCTTAGATTGACGCTATGGCAACTCGATCATCTATCACAAAACCTGTAATTGTTCAGATTCTACCTGCCCTAAATCGCGGTGGTGTTGAGCGTGGTACAGTTGAAGTTGCTGATGCCATCGTCAAAAATGGCTGGAAGTCTGTAGTGATCAGCAATGGCGGCTTGCTGACAAGCCAGCTAAAGCGGGTTGGTGCAACTGTTTATGAAGTGCCGGTACACCGCAAAAATCCGTTTTTATGGGGGTCAGCGCGTCGGCAGGTCAAACGGATTCTCCAACAGGAAGGCGCCGACATTGTTCATGTGCGCTCGCGTGCCCCTGCATGGATAGCCCTGCCAGCCGCAAATAGTCTTGGAATTGCAACCGTTTCAACAGTCCATAGCAAGTTTGCGCCCGCCAATATTTTTAAAAAAATCTATAATGGCAAGATGCTGAAGGCAGACAGAGTTATTGCTATATCTCATTTTGTTGAAAATGAAATCTTCACCCATTACGGCAAAAGCGGCGTTGCTGAAAAGCTATCTGTTATCCATCGCGGCGTTGATCTTGGGATGTTTGACCCAAAGGCTGTTAATCAGCAGAGAATTATTGCAGAAGCAGACCGCCTTGGTCTTCCTGACGATAAGTCTATTATCATGCTCCCTGCACGCGCAACATCATGGAAGGGGCATGAAATCCTCATTCAAGCACTAGCCCAGCTCTCGGATAAAGATGCAATTCTCATGCTGCTTGGAATCGAAGATGGACCGCCGGCCTATGCTGAGAAGCTGCGAACTATGGCAGTGCGGTATGGATTAGGGGGGCGCGTTCGTATTGGTGCTGGAAGCCGTGATATGCCAGCAGCGCTCATGCTTGCAGATGTGGTCGCTATGCCGTCTATCAAGCCGGAACCTTTTGGCCGTGTTGCGATTGAGGCGCTTGCTATGGGGCGTCCTGTCGTCGCGTTTCGTCATGGGGGGGCTGTTGAGTCTATCGATGAGGGACGGACAGGCTGGCTAGCTGACCCACTTTCGGTTGACTCTCTTGCCGAGGCCCTCCAGACAGCATTGAGCCTTACACCGCGAAAAAGACGCGCGCTTGCCAAAGATGCGCGCCAGCAGATGACTGACCAATTCTCCAAAGACATGATGTGTGAGCGCACGCTTGCTGTTTATAAGTCTCTGCTGAAGAAGTAATGCCTATTTGATAGAGCAAGGGCTCTAAGATTTGATACGCGTATAAAAATAGTGAATTCAGCTCTCTGCTATGGCAGAATTCACATTTAACCATAAACGCCCTTTAAGATAGGGGCAGCCTGCTCTGTGCAGGTGATGAAATGAACAACAGGAATAGATAATGCCGGTTATTGCTCTGCCAGATGGGTCTCAACGAAGTTATGACGGGGCTGTTACGCCTGCTGCTGTTGCGGCTGATATTGGACCGGGTCTTGCCAAAGCAGCCCTTGCAGCTGTTGTTGATGGCCAAGAATGGGACTTAACGCGTCCGATTGAACAGGATGCAACTCTGGCGCTTATCACCTCTCGTGATACTGATGCTGCCCTGCAGCTTGTGCGCCATGATTGCGCACATATCATGGCCGAAGCCGTGCTGGAGATATATCCTGAAACACAAGTAACAATTGGGCCGTCTATTGATAATGGCTTTTACTATGATTTTTTCCGCACAGAAGCTTTCAGCACTGACGATTTGGCCGCGATTGAAAAGCGGATGCATGAGATTGTAGACCGGGATGAAGATATTGTCCGTAGCGTCTGGACGCGTGATGAAGCTGTTGCGTTTTATCGTGAAAAGAATGAACCGTTTAAGGTGGAGCTGGTCGAAGCTATTCCAGCAGAAGAAACGGTTAGTTTTTATACCCAAGGCGCGTTTATTGATTTATGCCGTGGCCCGCATCTGGCCTCTACCGGTAAGGCAGGACATGCCTTCAAGCTGACAAAAGTTGCTGGCGCCTATTGGCGCGGCGATTCTAATAATCCAATGCTTCAGCGTATTTATGGTACAGCATGGCTGACAGAAAAAGACCTTGCAGCCTATCTTCATATGATCGAAGAAGCCGAAAAGCGTGACCACCGCAAATTGGGCCGCCAGCTGGATCTCTTTCATCTGCAAGAAGAGGCCGCTGGGTCAGTATTCTGGCATCCAAAGGGCTGGACACTCTATCGTGAGATTGAACAATATATGCGCAGACGGCTCGAAGCGTCTGACTATGTTGAAGTGAAAACACCGCAACTTGTCGATAAGAGCCTGTGGGAAGCCTCAGGCCATTGGGAGAAATTTGGCGAGAATATTTTTACCTCCGAGACCAATGAAGACAAGATACTGGCATTAAAGCCGATGAATTGTCCGGGCCATGTTCAGATCTATCGTCAGGGGGTTAAATCCTATCGCGATTTGCCGTACAGAATGGCAGAATTTGGGTCCTGTCATAGAAATGAGCCGTCTGGCGCCTTGCATGGTATTATGCGTGTGCGTGCCTTTACCCAAGATGACGCTCATATTTTCTGCACCGAAGACCAGATTAATTCAGAAACTGTAGCGTTCTGTAATCTGCTTCAGGATATTTATGCTGATTTTGGGTTTACCGACGTCAGGGTGAAATTTTCTGACCGGCCAGAAGTCCGCGCTGGTGATGATGCGACATGGGACAAGGCAGAAGCTGCCCTGATGGAGGCAACTGAAGCTGCGGGGCTGGAAACAATCTTGAATCCGGGCGAGGGCGCATTCTACGGACCAAAGCTGGAATTCGTGTTGCGTGATGCAATTGGGCGTGACTGGCAGTGTGGCACGCTTCAGATGGATTTTGTTCTGCCTGAGCGTCTGGATGCTGAATATGTAGCAGAAGATGGTGTGCGAAAGCGCCCCGTTATGCTGCACCGCGCTATTCTTGGCTCTCTTGAGCGGTGGATTGGCATTGTGATTGAACAATATTCAGGCCGGATGCCGCCTTGGTTATCGCCGGTTCAGGTTGTTGTTGCTGCGATTACAGATCAGGCAAATGATTATGCTGAAACAGTCGCTGCTGCGGCGGCGGCCGCAGGTTTGCGTGTTCATACCGATATCAGGAATGAGAAGATTGGCTATAAGATTCGCGAGCATTCTACGGCTAAAGTACCCTTTATTCTGGCTGTTGGTGGCCGTGAAGCAGAGGCTGGTACAGTGGCTCTTCGGCGGCTTGGCTCGGACGGTCAGACAATTCTGGACTATGAGGAGGCGATGCGCCAGCTTGCCTTAGAATCATGCCCGCCTGATCTTAAAACAGGCAATGCTTGAAATAGTGCCAAAAAATCATTATCACATCAAAGTAGGGAGAGAGTTACGAATGCGCATGCCGCGCCACAGTACATCCCTTTTAATTGTCAGTAACCAGAGGAGAGTTACATAGCACGTCCACGTCAGGATACGCCCCCTTCAGTTGATGGGCCACGTATCAATAGCGCCATCCGGACATCATCTGTCCGGTGCATTGATCCCGAAGGAAACCAGATGGGCATTCTTGCCACTGATGAAGCCTTACGGAAAGCCGCCGAATTTGGCATGGATCTGGTAGAGATTCAGCCAAATGCCGAGCCGCCAGTCTGTAAAATTCTGGATTATGGGAAATATAAATTTCAGGCACAGAAACGTGCCTCTGAAGCCCGCAAAAAGCAGAAAATCATTGAGGTTAAGGAAATTAAACTCCGGCCCAATATTGATAGTCATGATTATGACGTAAAAATGCGTGCGGTGCGCAAATTTCTTGATGGCGGTGACAAGGTCAAGGTGACGCTCCGGTTTAGAGGCCGTGAGATGGCGCATATTGAACTTGGTGCCAAGCTTCTTGAGAGAGTGCGCGGGGATGTTGATGAATTTGCCAAGGTCGAGGCCATGCCGAAAATGGAAGGTCGTCAGATGATCATGGTGTTAGGACCAAAATAGGGAGTGGCTACGATATGATGTGTCTGTCGTAGCATTTCCTAAAAATTGTTTGATTTTCATCAAGTAGGACTGTATAACGCGGTCTCACTTCGGTGATACGTAAAGTGCCGCGACTGGGCGAGACATAAGGGCATGCCCAGCCGGTTAACGAGAGCGTCGTTATTTTTGTGATAGCGAATAGCTCATTTCTTAAGATGAAAAGAGGTCAAAATGCCCAAAATGAAAACGAAAAGCGGGGCGAAAAAACGTTTTCGTCTGACCGCTTCAGGTAGAGTGCGTGGTTCTGCAGCTTTTTTGAGCCACAACTTGCGCCGTCGGTCCCAGAAAATGAAACGTAAGGCACGCGGGACAATGATCCTGCATGACGCAGATGCACGTATTGTACGTCGCTTCCTGCCATACGCCTAATAGACATCATTTAACCTAGGAGAACCGATATGGCACGGGTTAGCAGAGGCGTTACATCGCACGCACGCCACAATAAAGTTATCAAAGCGGCAAAAGGCTATTATGGCCGTCGTAAAAACACATTCAAAGTCGCAAAGCAGGCGGTCGATAAGGCACGCCAATATGCGTATCGTGACAGACGCGTTCGCAAACGTGAATTCCGCGCATTATGGATTCAACGTATTAATGCTGCTGCACGCCTCCATGGCATGACCTATTCAGGTCTCATGGGTGGTTTGACCAAAGCCGGTATCGAAGTTGACCGGAAAATGCTTGCTGATCTTGCTGTCCATGAGCCAGCAGCGTTCGCAGCATTAGTTGAGCAGTCACGCGACGCAAGCTAAAGCATTTTTGACGTAAACACCTATCTATCGGCAGGGTAATCCCTGCCGGTTGGGAAGCAGCATTATGAGCGACTTAGACCAGCTGAAATCAGATCTGGTTGCGGCAATCAACGCTGCCACCAGTCTTGATATGCTTGAAGAGGTGCGCCTTCACGCCCTTGGCAAAAAAGGTGTTATCTCTGCCCAGCTAAAAACACTTGGTAGCCTCGAGCCAGACCAGCGCAAACAGGTTGGTCAGGACGTAAATACGCTCAAAGAAGATATCACACAGCTTATTGCAGACCGTCACACAGACCTGTCGGCAGCAGCAATGAAGGCAAAGCTATCAGATGAGGCGCTTGATGTTAGCCTGCCGGCGCGTCCCTCATTGGGCGATGGCAGAATGCATCCGCTGTCACGCACTATCGAAGAAATCACAGCGATTTTTGCCGATATGGGGTTTGCCATTGCTGAAGGCCCAGATATCGAAACAGATTTCTACAATTTTACCGCACTCAATATTCCGCCTGAACATCCTGCCCGTCAGGAGCATGATACCTTCTATCTAACGCCAGATGAAACAGGTGCGCGTCCTGTATTGCGCACCCACACATCGCCCGTTCAGGTGCGTACCATGATGAAGCAGGACCCGCCTGTGCGGATTATTGTGCCGGGCCGGACATATCGCTCAGACCATGATGCGACTCACTCACCCATGTTCCATCAATGTGAAGGTCTTGTTATTGGCGATGGCATTCATATGGGCCATCTCAAAGGCTGTCTGATTGATTTCTGTCGTAGCTTTTTTGGTGTTGATGATTTGCCGGTGCGGTTTCGTCCGAGTTTCTTCCCGTTCACAGAACCCTCTGCTGAGGTTGATATCGGCTGTAGCCGTGAAGGTGGCGGCTTGAAAATCGGTGCAGGTGACGACTGGCTCGAAATTTTAGGGTCCGGCATGGTGCATCCAAAAGTATTGGCAAATTGTGGCTATGATCCAGAAAAAGTGCAGGGTTTTGCCTTTGGCATGGGTGTTGAACGGCTGGCGATGTTGAAATACGGTATTCCAGATCTTCGGACATTCTATGACACAGATTTGCGCTGGCTAAAGCATTATGGATTTGTGCCGGTTGATGTACCTGCCTTGCATACCGGTCTTCATGATGGAGCTGCATCATGAAATTTACCTTCGCATGGCTTTGTGACCATCTCGATACCTCACATAATCTTACCGAAATTTGTGATGCGCTGCCGATGCTTGGGCTTGAAGTTGAAGAGCTTCTTGATCCGGCCGCTGGGCTGGCGCCCTTCCGTGTTGTTGAGATTACATCTGCAGAACAGCATCCCGATGCTGACAGGCTGCGCGTCTGCCAAGTAAATACAGGTGATGAAACAGTTCAGATCGTCTGTGGCGCTCCGAATGCGCGGGCAGGCTTGAAAACAATTATGGCGCCGGTTGGCAGCTTTGTTCCCGGTCCTGAGATTACCATCAAAAAGGGTAATATTCGCGGGCAGGCCTCACATGGCATGCTTTGCTCCCCTGGCGAGCTTAATCTTGCTGATGATAGTGATGGTATTACAGAATTACCGCAGGATGCGCCTGTTGGCGCTGCTGTTGCATCGTACGTTAGTGAGGCAGGGTTATATTCTCTGGACCCGGTTATCGATATTGCAATTACACCGAACCGCGGTGATTGTCTTGGTGTTCGCGGGGTTGCGCGCGACCTAGCCGCTGCTGGTTATGGCACCTTAAAACCACTTGATTTGTCTGATGAGGCTGGCAGCTTTGATAGCCCGCTTAGCTGGCAGATTGATAAGACAGCTCACGCTGCCTGTCCGCTGATTTCAGGGCGTATGTTTGAGGGCGTTCAAAATGGTGCATCTCCTGACTGGATGGCGCGGCGGCTCGATGCTGTAGGTCAGCGACCTATTTCGGCACTTGTTGATATCACCAACTATGTGATGATTGACCTTGGCCGCCCGTTACATGCCTATGATGTTGATAAAATTGCTGGTAATACACTAACTGTCCGGATGGCATATGAGGGTGAGAAAATTCTTGCCCTGAATGAAAAAACATATATTTGCGGTCCTGAAATGCTGGTTATTGGCGATGCAGATGGCGCTGATGATTTAGCTGGCATCATGGGCGGCGAGCGGTCCGGCGTAAGCGATACAACAACCCGCATGTTCCTTGAAATAGCTATTTTCGATCCGATTTCGGTTGCAACAACAGGCCGGAAGCTGAATATCAATTCAGACGCACGCTACCGGTTTGAGCGCGGTCTTGATATTACCTCTCCGCAGACGATGGCTGGTTATATTGCCCGCTTGGTGATGTCTATCTGCGGCGGGACAGCAAGCCATCTTGTGACTGCTGGTACAGGTGTTGTAGCGCCTACGCCAATCAGATTTTCGCCGTCTCTTACAGCTGCCCTAACAGGCGTTGATTGTCCAGAAGACAGGCAGGCAGAAATTCTGCAGATTCTTGGCTGTATTGTTGAACGGTCTGCTGATCAGTGGCAGGTCACACCTGCGCCATGGCGCAATGATATCGATGGCAGTGCTGACCTTGTCGAAGAAATTATTCGTATCCATGGCTATGATAAACTGGTTATGCAGCCTCTGCCGCGCCTAGATGTTGTTGCAAAGCCGGCTTATTCTGCCGCGCAGAAAAGACCCGTTCTATTGCGCCGCCATTTGGCTGGTCGCGGCTTGACCGAAGCTGTTACCTTTTCATTCCTAAGGACTGAAGATGCGGTGCGGTTTGGCGGCGGTGGAGAAAATCTGCATCTGGCCAATCCCATCAGTGCTGATTTAAATTGTATGCGCCCGTCGCTGCTGCCAAATCTATTATCGGCTGCCGCCCGTAACCTTAATCGCGGCACCCAGAATATAGCCCTGTTTGAACTAGGCCCAATCTATCTTAGCCCGGATGAAACAGGCCAGAGAACATCTTGTGCGTTGCTTCGCCAAGGTGAGGCGCAGACAGCTGACTGGCAACAACCAGCGCGGCTATTGGATATTTTTGATATTAAGCAGGATTTGCTGTCCTGCCTGTCAGCTCTCGGCGTGTCTGTTGATAATTTGCAAGTAACGCGCGATGCACCTGATTACATGCATCCGGGCCGCTCTGCTAGCCTGCGTCTCGGCAAAGAGATGGTTGGTATGTTTGGTGAGCTACATCCGCAGGTGTTAGCAGATTATGATATTAAAGGCCCTGTTATTGTGTGCGAATTCTGGCTTGATAATATTCCCAAAGCCCGCAGTAAAGGCCCTGCAAAACCGCTTTTATCTTTGTCGGCCCTGCAACCTGTTATGCGTGATTTTGCCTTTATTGTTGAGGCTGATCTGCCAGCAATTGAGCTTGTCTCATCTGTACGCCGGGCTGTTAGGGATAGCGTAACAGATGTCCGCATCTTTGATGTTTATCAGGGCCAAGGCATTGAAGATGGTAAGAAGTCAGTCGCACTTGGCGTCACGTTGCAGCCGCAGGCACATAGCTTTACCGAAGCTGACCTGACTGAAATTTCAGACAAGATTATCGCCACAGTTGCAAAAAATTGCGATGGGGTGCTGCGCGGCGCCTAATAAAGCGCTGCGTGATGTTACGAGAGCCTGTTGAGCGCTGAGATAAGGGCGCGCACCGGAGCCAGCGTGATTGAGGTGTCAATACCTGCACCATAAACAGGCTTGTTTGTTTTCCCGTCCGTTAGCTCAACATAAGCAGCTGCTTCAGCACGTGAGGTTGACGAGCGTGTATTTTGGCCAAAATCAGCAAGCTTAAACTGCACATCAAAATGAGCGCGTATCGCATTCACAAGTGCTGAAATCGGACCGTTTCCTGTCTCTGAAATTGAAACAGTCTCGCCTTTATACAGCAGAACAGCGTGAATTGTTTCCTTGTCATCCCCTGCTTTTTGCGAGTCGAATGATACAAGCTCAAACGGGCTATTCAGATTAAGATAGGCTTCTTCATAAACATCCCAGATCACATCAGACGTCATCTCAAGACCAGTCTGGTCAGCTTTTTTCTGAATTATCTGGCTGAATTCAACTTCCATGCCGCGTGGTAGTCTAACAGAATGCTCTGTCTCTAGAAGCCAGGCAGACCCAGCCTTTCCAGATTGGGAATTCACTCTGATAATCGCCTCATAGGTACAGCCGATATCAGCTGGGTCAATGGGCAGGTAGGGGACTTCCCATTCGGTCTGGTTAGAGCTTTGCACTGCTTCCATACCTTTGCGGATAGCATCCTGATGCGAGCCTGAAAAAGCGGTATGAACCAGAAGACCTGCATAGGGGTGGCGTTCATGAATGGGGAGCTGGTTGCAGAACTCAGCGGCATCAACAAGTGATTTAATGTTGCTCATATCGAGTTTAGGGTCGATGCCTTGGGTAAACATATTCAGCCCAAGCGTGATAATATCAACATTTCCTGTGCGCTCGCCATTCCCAAATAGCGTGCCTTCAACGCGGTCAGCACCGGCCATCAGACCCAGTTCGGTTGCCGCAACCCCGCACCCTCTATCATTATGGGTATGAAGCGACAGCACCAGAGCGTCGCGGCGGCTAAAGTGGCGGTGCATCCATTCAATCTGGTCGGCATAGATATTTGGTGACGACATTTCAACAGTCGCAGGCAGATTGATGATTGTCTTGTTGTCGGGTGTAGGCTGCCAGACATCCATCACAGATTCGCAGACATCCAGCGCATAATCTAGTTCTGTGCCGGTAAAGCTCTCCGGAGAATATTGCAGCCGTAAATCAGTGGATGTTCCCAGCTTGGAAATCCGGTCTGCAACCATCTTTGCCCCATCAACCGCAATCTGGCGAACCCCGTCCCTGTCTTGTTTGAACACCACACGGCGTTGCAGGGTTGAGGTTGAGTTATAAAGATGCAGGATAGCGGATGGTGCGCCCTGTAATGCATCAATGGTTCTATCGATCAGCTGCTCGCGCGCTTGTGTTAGAACCTGAATTGTAACGTTTTCTGGGACATGTCCGCCGTCAATCAGCTCACGCAGGAAATTAAAATCAGTGTCTGATGCGGACGGAAACCCAACTTCAATTTCAGTAAAGCCCATTCCAACAAGCGTTTTGAACATTTTCATCTTGCGGGCTGAATCCATCGGCTCAACAAGAGCCTGATTGCCATCGCGAAGGTCAACCGAACACCAGATAGGGGCCTCGGTGATAACCTTGTCCGGCCATGTTCTGTCTTTTAGGTCAACAGGCGGGTAGGGCGTGTATTTATGATGGTTCATGCGTGTCATAGCCGTTTAACGCTTCTCTTGGGTGGACTGTTTGCAGATTTAGATTATCAAAGTTTTATTTGTATCATGCCTAGCATTTTGGTCAATAGAAACGGTTTTTCGGGTTTTTAGCTGTCATCATGCCCGTACTTTATCAGCTTATGGAAACATAGAGTGATTGAAGTGCTGGAAACTCACTGCAAATTGCTCTATTTAGAGGCCATGACAGACACAGATAAAATCCGAAATTTTTCAATCGTTGCCCATATTGACCATGGCAAATCCACATTAGCTGATAGGCTGATACAAGAATGCGGTGGTCTTACGGCGCGCGAGATGTCCGAGCAGGTGCTCGATAATATGGATATTGAGCGCGAACGCGGCATCACCATCAAGGCGCAGACCGTCAGGCTTGATTACAAGGCCAAGAACGGCGAGAGCTATGTGTTGAACCTGATGGATACACCCGGCCATGTTGATTTTGGCTATGAAGTATCGCGCTCATTATCTGCTTGTGAAGGATCGCTTCTCGTCGTGGATGCCTCACAAGGGGTTGAAGCTCAAACGCTTGCGAACGTCTATCAGGCGCTTGATGCAGATCACGATATCATCACCGTTCTGAATAAGATGGACCTGCCAGCGGCAGAACCGGACCGTGTTAAATCCCAGATTGAGGATGTCATTGGCCTGCCAGCTGATGAGGCAATTGCTGTGTCGGCTAAGACAGGCATGGGCATTGAAGATGTTCTGGAAAAGATTGTTGCAACGCTTCCCGCCCCTAAAGGGGATACAGCTGCTCCACTAAAAGCGCTTCTGGTTGATAGCTGGTATGATGCCTATCTTGGGGTTATGACGCTTGTGCGTGTGCATGATGGTGTGCTGAAAAAAGGCATGAAAGTGCGGATGATGGCAACTGGCGCTGTTCATACAATTGAGCGGGTTGGTGTTTTCGGCCCAAAGCCAACAGCTGTTGACCAGCTTGGTCCGGGTGAAATCGGCTTTATTAATGCAGCTGTGAAAACAGTATCAGATGCCAAGGTCGGTGATACAATTACCGAAGATAGACGGGTATGTGATGCAGCATTGCCGGGGTTCAAGCCATCTGTTCCAGTGGTGTTCTGCGGGTTATTCCCGATTGACACAGCTGATTTTCCAGCACTTCGCGAAGCCCTTGAAAAACTATCTTTGAATGATAGCTCATTTTCTTTTGAAGCTGAAACATCAGCAGCGCTTGGATTTGGCTTCCGGTGCGGGTTTTTGGGACTTCTTCATATGGAAGTTATCCGTGAGCGGCTATCGCGCGAATTTGATCTAGACCTTATTTCGACCGCCCCGTCAGTTGTCTATCAGCTCACCATGACGGATGGCTCGAAACGCAATATGCATAATCCGGCAGACATGCCTGAGGTAACCCGCATTCGCTCCATTGAAGAGCCGTGGATTAAAGCAACCATTCTAACCCCTGATGAATTTCTAGGGCAGGTGCTAACGTTATGTGTTGAGCGTCGCGGCGAGCAGGTTGACCTTACCTATGCCGGAAGTCGTGCAATGGTTATCTACCGGCTACCGCTCAACGAAGTCGTATTTGATTTTTATGACCGGTTGAAATCGGCAACCAAAGGATATGCGAGCTTTGATTACCAGATTGACGATTATGTCGAAGGCGAGCTGGTGAAAGTATCAATCCTTGTTAATTCTGACCCGGTCGATGCTCTGTCAATGATTGTTCACAAAGAGCAATCTGAATATCGTGGACGTGCAATTTGTGCCCGTCTAAAAGACCTTATTCCGCGCCAGATGTTTAAAATTGCCCTACAGGCAGCAATTGGCGGCAAGGTGATTGCCCGTGAGACGATTTCGGCCCTGCGTAAAGATGTAACGGCTAAATGTTATGGCGGTGACGTATCAAGAAAGCGGAAATTGCTGGATAAGCAAAAAGAGGGCAAGAAGCGGATGCGCCAGTTCGGTAAAGTGGATATACCGCAAAATGCCTTCTTAGAAGCCTTGAAAATGGGTGATAATTAGCGCGCCACCTCTTAGGGGTGGGCGGTCTGTCCTAGCTGTCTTTATAAAGGACCGGATGTTTCCGTCGCGCGCGCTTGGTAGCCCGTTGCCCGAAAATAAAAAACACCCCTGACAGAGCTGCAAAAATAAGCGCAGCCGGCCATTGCAAAATAGTCGATATCCCCGGATGCCATAAGAAGGGTGAACAGCCCAAAAAGAGTATCACACTGCAGGGGTCCATATAGCGTTCTACCACTGCTTCAGCTATCTGAAGAGAGGAGGGAAAGGTGGTAAACCAAACCTGTCCTAAAATAGTGGAATAAGCTGCGCCACTCATCCTGTCGGCAATAAATTGCCAGATAGCCATGCCGGCAAAGGCAAACGACAAAAATCTGAATGTAAATTGTATCATTGCTACAGTTTGGTCCGGTTAACGTCATTGTGCAAGTGAACAATGAACGGCAGGTTATGTTCAGATTGCCTCTACGCTAAAAACACGATATGGTGCCGTCCACTAGTCAGGAGAGGTGGCCGAGTGGCTTAAGGCGCACGCTTGGAAAGCGTGTTGGGGTTAACGCCTCACCGGGGTTCGAATCCCCGTCTCTCCGCCATACCCCCTTATATATCATTTCCTTAAATTACCTTTTAATGCCCATAATCCCATGTTTTATAGGAGTTTATGGGAATAAAAGTTATGGACCTGTCCGTTGCTGTCCCGTAGAATCAAATAGTAAATGTGGGATCAAATGTGGGATCAATCTTGTGGCTGCCCATACAGTAAACAAACTAACGGCTATATTTGTTAAAAAAGCTAAAGAGCCCGGTAAGTATGGTGACGGGAATGGCTTGTTTTTGCATGTTAAGCTTTCTGGAGCAAAGCACTGGGTTCAAAGGTTAACTGTGAATGGAAAACGCAGGGACATCGGGCTTGGTAGCGCATCAATCGTTAGTTTAGAGGATGCACGGACGGCTGCGCGCGATAATAAGCGTATTGCGCGCCTTGGCGGCGATCCACTTGCTGAAAAGTATAAAAAACAAGGGGAGATGATTTTGTTTAAGGATGTGGCGCTGTCTGTTCATGCGCTGCACGCTCCTGCTCTTAAGAATCAGAAATATGCAGAGCAATGGTTAGCCTCTCTGGAAAACCATGTATTTCCCTTGCTTGGAGATAGAGCTATCTCATCTATCACCTCTGCAGATATTCTAGCTGTCCTCACGCCTATTTGGAGTACAAAGCACGATACGGCCAAGAAAATAAGACAACGTCTATCTATCATTATGAAATGGGCAAAGGCACAAGGTTATGTCTCAGGTGATAATCCTGTTGAACTTGCCAACCCAGTCCTGCCAAAGCAGCAGAAAACAGATAATCATTTTACAGCTCTTCCCTATTATAATTTGCCAAATTTAATTACATTATTGCAATCTAGTAAGGTTCTACCATCAACTAAATTAGCATTAGAGTTTTTGCTCCTGACAGCCTGTAGACAAAGCGAAGTTCTGGCGGCTGAGTGGAGTGAAATAGACTTTGAGAATAAACGCTGGATTATCCCAGCTACACGTATGAAGGCTGGAAGAACACATGAGATACCTCTATCATCTCATGCTCTCAGGATACTAAGCGGTGCTAAAGAGCAGGAGTTAGATAGTCACCTTCTTTTTCCAAACCCAGATACTGGCAGGCCACTCTCTGACAACACATTGCGGCACGCCCTACAAAAGCGCCTCAAACTTAATACGACAGTCCATGGTTTGCGCTCTAGCTTTAAAGACTGGGCGAGTGAGACAACCAATCACTCTAATGAAGTAACTGAGATGGCTCTTGCTCATAGCATATCTAATGCAGCAGAGGCAGCTTATAGGCGCGGCACTCTGTTCGAGAAGAGACGTTATCTTATGAATGACTGGGCAGACTTTCTTTATAGCAGCCAGACTAAGGTCCTTAAACTAGTTCAAGGAGACAATTCATGAATGATACATCGCCTGTTCAGCCCACCTTGTTGCGCCTTAAGCATATTATTGGCGATAAGAACACGCCACCTATCATCCCTCTATCGAAATCTGCTTGGTGGTACGGCGTCCAACAGGGCAAATACCCCACTCCCATCAAGATAGGCGCTAACACCACTGTATGGCGCTCAGATGACATTCAGGAGCTTGTTGATAGGATATGTTCAGGTGAGAT